>SDGW01000005.1_pt1 | contig 80379 bp, 87 predicted proteins | sample 2873831 | NCBI WGS metagenome assembly SDGW01 (sample SAMN08132700, study PRJNA421101) | hypersaline lake metagenome | isolation source: celular fraction 0.22 microns magnesium sulfate-rich crust from ephemeral... | place: Spain: Penahueca Lagoon, Toledo | collected 2011-07 | reverse complement strand
CCGTCGGCGAAAGACATCGCCGATATCACGCCCGACGACAGCAACGTCACCGTCACGGGCGTCGTCCTGACCGCGGGCGAGCGATCGATCCGCTATCAGGGCGACGATCACGTCATCGTCGAAGGTCGGCTGGCCGACGAGACCGGCGTCATCGACTACACGGCGTGGGAGGACTTCGGCCTCTCCCCGGGCGATACGATCACCGCGGGCAACGCGGGCGTCCGCGAGTGGGACGGCGAACCCGAACTCAATCTCGGCGAGAGCACCTCGCTCTCGTTCGAGGCGGAGTCGCTCGAGGTGCCCTACGAGATCGGCGGCGACGCCGATCTGGCCGACCTGCAGACCGGCGACCGCGCCGTCACGATCGAGGTCTCGGTGCTCGAGTGCGAGCGCAAGACGATCGACGGTCGCGACGGCGAGACGGACATCCTGAGCGGCGTCTTCGGCGACGAGAGCGGTCGGCTCCCCTTCACGAACTGGGACCCCGCGCCGGCGATCGAGGACGGCGGCACGGTTCGTATCGAGAACGCCTACGTTCAGGAGTTCCGGGGCGTCCCCGAGGTCAACGTCTCCGAGTTCTCGACGGTCACCCCGCTCGACCGCGAGATCGACGTCGGGAGCGACACCACGACGATGGACATCGCCGACGCCGTCGGCACCGGCGGGATCTACGACGTCGAAGTCGTGGGCAACCTGCTCGCGGTCCGGGACGGCTCCGGACTGATCCAGCGCTGTCCGGAGTGTTACCGGGTCATACAGAAGGGACAGTGCCGGACCCACGGCGACGTCGACGGGATCGACGATCTACGCGTGAAGGCGATCCTCGACGACGGCACCGGCACGGTCACCGTCGTCCTCGACGACGAGCTGACCGAGCGGGTCTACGGCGGCACCCTGAACGACGCCCTCGAGCAGGCCCGCGAGGCGATGGATCAGGAGGTCGTCGCGGACACGATCCGCGAACGTATCGTCGGCCGCGAGTACCGCGTGCGTGGCCATCTCTCGGTCGACGAGTACGGCGCGAATCTCGACGCCGAGCGCTTCGAGGAGAGCGACGACGATCCGGCCGCGCGTGCGACGGCCCTGCTCGAGGAGGTGGACGCATGAGCGCGAACGGCGACGGAAACGGCGACGACGAGGTGCCGGGGCGAGAGATCGCCTATCGACTGTTCGCCGCCGAGTACGACGATGCCTCGCTCTCCTACGCCGAAAGCGACGAAGAGCGGGCGCCGAACTACGTGATCTCGCCGACCGGTGCGCGACTCAATCGCGTCTTCGCCGTCGGGACGCTCACCGAAGTCACGTCGGTCAACGACGAGATGGTTCGCGCTCGCGTCGTCGATCCGACCGGCGCGTTCGTCGTCTACGCCGGCCAGTACCAGCCCGACGAACTGGCGTTCTTAGAGCAGACCGAGCCGCCGGCCTTCGTCGCAGTGACGGGCAAAGCCCGGACCTTCCAGCCCGACGACTCCGACCGGGTCTATACGTCGATTCGACCCGAGAGCATCGCCACGGTCGACGCCGACACCCGCGACCGCTGGGTCGTCAGCACGGCCGAGCAGACCCTCGAGCGCGTCGGCACCTACGCCGCAGCCGCCGAGCTAGAGGCGAGCGGCGACGCACTGACCGACGCGCTGCTCGAGGCCGGCGTCGAATCCGGTCTCGCGGCGGGCATTCCGCTCGCGCAAGATCACTACGGGACGACGCCGTCGTACCTCGCGGCGCTGCGCGAGTGTGCGATCGAGGCCTGTGAGGTCGTCGCCGGCGATCGCGATCAGGTGAGCGGGCTCGACGTCGCGCCCGACGGGACGAGCCCCGAGTTCGACGTGTCGTTCGACTCGCTCGCAGATCTGGAGGGCGTCGACGCCGACGCGCTCGAGACCGGTGGCGAGGCCGAACCCGAACTCGAACCGGAGTCGGCGGAGCCGGCACCGGAGCCAGAACCGGCGACGACCACGCCCGGCGGCGGCGAGCCCGACGCCGCGTCCGAGGAGGCCCACTCCGGATCCGCAGCTGGGACGGCCGCGAGCGCCGGTTCCGAGACGACCGATGTCGACACCGAACCGGTAGCTGCGACTGCGAGTGCCGAATCGGAGTCGACCGAGAGCGACATCGCCGAACCGAGCGCCGACGCTGGCGTCGAAGAACCGGCCGACGACGTCGCGACCGAGTCCGAGGAAGACGACCTCGGCGATTTCGACGCCGGCGACGCGGACGACGGCGGCATGTACGAGATGGACGACGAGGAGCGCGAAGAGCTCGAGGAGCAGTTCGGCGCGGAGTTCACCACCGGTTCCGAAGTCGACGAACCCGGCACGGCCGACATCGACGTCCCCGAACCCGACGAGCCGGCGGTCGGCGATGGTGAGAACGAGTCCGAACCGGCGGCCGACGACGCTGACGCCGCTAGCGACTCCGCCGAGTCGGACGACGAACTCGGTGCACCGCCCGAATCCGGGCTCGAGACCACGGACGCCGACGAGGCGGACGAAATCGAGAGCGACGCGGAAACGGCCGCCGCGGCCGAGGGCGAATCGACGGCCGAGCCCGAAGCTGCGCCCGCAGACGAATCCGAAGCGGGAGACGAAGACGAAGAACCCGCCGAAGACGTCGATCTCGAGTCCTACGTCGTCGAGACGATGGAGCAACTCGACGACGGAAGCGGTGCCGATCGGGACGAACTGATCGAGACGGTCGCCGCGGACACCGGCGCGTCAGAAGACGACGTCGAAAACGCGATCCAGGACGCGCTGATGGGCGGTCAGTGTTACGAGCCCGACGACGAGACGCTCAAAGCGATCTGACTCCGCGATGGGCGACGACTCCGACCGACCGGCTCCGTCGGCCTCGCGATCGCCGTCGACGCGCCCGCTGGTCGAACCGATCCCCGGCGAGCCCGCCGCGACCGCGGCGATTGACGACGAACGCGCGCTGCTCGTCGCCGATTACCACGCCGGCTACGAGGCCGGCCTGCGGTACGAACGGGGCGTCGACGTTCCCAGCCGGGCCGCCGACCGCCGCGACCTGCTCTTTCGGTTGCTCGAGCGCACCCGCCCCGACCGACTGGTCGTCTGCGGCGACCTGATGCACTCCATCGGCGACCCCGGCGGGGCCGAGCGCGGCGAACTCGAGGTGCTGTTCGAATCGTTCGTCGCCGAACTCGCGGTCACCGTCGTCAAGGGAAACCACGACGGACGCATCGAGACCTGGCTCGCGGACGACGAGATCGACGTCTCGGTCGCCGTCGAACCCGGTGCGGGCGTCGCGCTCGGGGACGTCGGCGTCTGTCACGGCCATACCTGGCCCGCACCGGCGGTCCTCGAGCGCGAGGTCGTCGTTCTCGGCCACGAACATCCCTGTGTGCGACTCGAGGACGAGATCGGCGGCAGTCGCATCGAGCGGGCGTGGCTGCGCGGCCGGCTCGATCCCGCACCTTTTCGCGACCGATCCGAGTACGAAGACGTGTCGTGGCTCGAGCACGAGGGTGTGTCGCCGCCGCGTGTCGTCGTGCTCCCGGCGTTCAACGACCTCGTCGGCGGGACGTGGATCAACGTGGCCGGCCAGTCGTTTCTCTCGCCGTTCCTGCCCGAAGGACTGGCCGATGGCGAGGCCTATCTCCTGGACGGGACGCGGCTCGGCCCGTACGAGACCGTTTGAAAGCGTCGTCTCCGACCGGCGCGACCGCGCCGACCGCTATCACTGTCGGCGGCGCTATCGCCGCACCGTCTCCGATCTGATCTCGTCGCCCTCGCGCCACTGATAGTAGTAGTACTCGGTCCCGGCGATCTCCGTCACCGAGACGCTCGCCCGTTCCGGGACGCCGTCGGGGTACGCGGCCGGATCGGCGTCCGTCGACGCCGGTTCCGCCTCGTCATCGGCCGTCCGGTCCTCTTTCCAGGCCGCCAGCGTCTCGAGATAGCGGCTCACTGTACGGAGCGTCGCCGGATCGCTACCCTCGAGTTCCGCGAGCGCCTCCCGATGGGTGCGATCCAGCGCCGCCGGCGGAGACGGGCGGTCGTCAGCGGTCATGTTCGTCGTGGACGGCCGGACAGCCTAAAGTACTCCGTTCCGGACCGTCTCGAGTACCGAAATCTGTGATGTGTTGTCGATGGTGCTATTGACACCTAGTATTCATTAATCCCCAACCACGCGTGGATTTATATATCAGAACGAGGTCCGTTCGGGTGACAATGAACTCACAGAAACACCGTTCCACGACACAGATCGATCCGGTTCCCGACGACCTCGAATCGGCGCGAGCGAAACTGGTGTACATCTATCTCGAGGCGGCCGACGGTGCGACGGCCGAAGAACTGGGCGACATCCTGGCGATGAAGAAGATCAACATCCTGAGCGTCCTGAACTCGCTCTCGAGTGCGGGCTACGTCGAGCGAACGGGCTCGGAGTACGTCGTCACGAACTGATCGGCGAGTGAGGTGTCGGGGACGACGGTGCCGTCGCTGTTTTTGCGCAGTGGTTCGAAAGAACGACGGCGATGACGAGAAAGATCGCCCGTACCGCAGGTGGACGGACCCGTCGCAGCGGCGTCAGAACGTCTCGAGGTAGCGGTCGAGTTCCCACTGGGAGACGTCGACGAGGTAGTCCTCGAACTCCTGTTCCTTGGCTTCGACGAACTTCGGTCCGACGTGCTCGCCGAGCGCGCTGTAGATGACCTCATCCTCCTCTAAGGCGTCGACGGCCTCGCCGAGGTTGGTCGGCAGCGTGTCGATGCCGTACTCTTCGCGCTTCTGTTCGTCGAACTCGTAGATGTTCTCGCGGACCGGGTCGGGACACTCGAGGTCGCGTTCGATCCCGTCGAGACCCGCGTGAATCATGACGGCGAGCGCGAGGTAGGGGTTACAGGACGGGTCGGGCGAGCGCAACTCGACGCGCGAAGCGGCGGGGACGCGGGCCGCGGGCTTGCGGATCAGCGCCGAGCGGTTGCGGTCCGACCAGGCGACGTAGACCGGCGCTTCGTAGCCGGGCACCAGTCGCTTGTAGCTGTTCACGGTGGGGTTCGCGATCGCCGTGATCGCCGGCGCGTGCTCGAGGATGCCGGCGATGAACGAGTGTGCGGTCTCCGAGAGGTCAAACTCGTCGTCCGCGTCGTGGAACGCGTTTTCGCCGTCCTCGAACAGCGAGAGGTGGGTGTGCATCCCCGAGCCGTTGATCCGCGGGATCGGCTTGGGCATGAACGTCGCGTGCTGGTCGTGCTGGGCGGCGATGGCGCGGACGACCGTCCGGAACGTCGCGACGTTGTCGGCCGTCGTCAGGGCGTCGTCGTACTCGAAGTTGATCTCGTGCTGGCCGCGAGCGACCTCGTGGTGGCTCGCCTCGATCTCGAAGCCCATGTCCTCGAGGCCGTAGATGATGTCACGGCGAACGTCGCTCGCGAGGTCTTTCGGCGCGAGGTCGAAGTAGCCGCCGTGGTCGCCCGTCTCCGTCGTCGCACGGCCGTCCTCGTCCTCCTCGAAGAGGAAGAACTCGGGTTCGGGCGCGGCGTTGACCGTGTAGCCGAGGTCGTCGGCGCGCTCGAGGGCGTTCTTGAGGACACGACGCGGGTCGCCCTCGAAAGGCTCGCCGGTCGAGGTATCGATGACGTCGCAGATCATCCGGGCCGACGCGCCGTCTTCGCGGTTCTGCCACGGCAGGATCGCGAACGTTTCGGGGTCGGGTTTGAGCCGCATGTCCGACTCCTGAATGCGAACGAATCCTTCGATCGAGGAGCCGTCGAAGTAGATCCCCTCGGTAAACGCCTTCTCGGCCTGACGGGCCGGGACGGAAACGTTCTTGACAGTTCCCAGGATGTCGGTGAACTGCAGCCGCAGGAAGTCGATGTCCTGTTCCTCGATTTCGTCCAGTACGTCTTCCTCCACTCCGGTGAGGTTTCCGTTCGTCATCTTCTGCTCGGATAGTGCAACGGATTCTAGTATTAAAGCTCTGCTGTTGTGGGCGAATCTTCGCAAATGGGCGAAAAAGTAAACGCTTGTAATTTATAATATGTCATATTGGGACCGAAGATGACGTTCCCTGGAAAAGTGTTATCGGAACTGGATAAGCGTTTACCGATGGTGCGGATAATCGTCGCGTCAGTCCGTTCTCTCCCTGGCGCGTTCGCCCCGTTTCGCCAGGCAACCCAGACCTACGGCGTCAGATCATCCGGGCTCGTGGTGCTGCCGGTTGGCCATCAGCCGAATACCGCTCAGTGCGGCCAAACTCGAGAGGCCAGCATCGATCCCCGCCCGCCAGATCGTCGCCGACGCACGGAGGGCGTGTCGCCACGCCGTGATCGGTCCCGCTGTCGGTCGGTCGCGTCTCGGCGTGGTCGCTCGAGGCCGCTCCGCGAGCGTCGTCTCACAGACGGGGCAGACGTACGCGACGCCGTGGTTTCGCGAACGCAGGTCCCAGTCACCGTCGATGGGACTCGAGTGGTCGCACTCCCAGCAGAACAGCGTCGCTTTTCGACGCGTCGGCGCACCGTCGGTGGGGTCGGATGCGGGCCGGGTCATCGCGACAGGGTACGCACGCCAGCTATAAAATCACCCAACGTCGATCGTTCACACAAAACAGTCCGCCGGTGAATCGTCGCTGTGACAACGTCCGCCGATCCGAAAGCTAGCGGGAAGACCGGACGACTGCGGCCGATTCATCATCCGCCGTGTGCCATCGATCGTCGACGCTGAAGCAGTCGTCCGCCACAGGTTTCCCCGAACGGCCCGTACGCCGTGACATGACCGCGTCAGACAAACCGAGCCGACTCGAGAGCGGTGACGACCTCGACGCGTTCGTCGAGTCCCACGACGTTGCGCTCGTGGAGTTCTACACGAGCGGGTGTGCGATGTGCCAGGCCATGGAACCGGTGCTCGGAAACGTCGCTCGAGCGACCGACGTCGCGATCGGGATGGTCAATCCGGGCGACGACATCGAACTCGTCGATCGGTTCGACGTTCGGTCGGTACCGACGCTGATCCTGTTCGAAGACGGCGACGAGACAGCGCGATTGGCCGAGGGATTCCAGGGTGGTGACGCTGTCACCGACTTCCTCGCCGACCACGTCCCGGCCGCCGTCGGAGCGAACTGAGCGCTCTACTCCCGTTCGTCTCACCGGGTCGCCGCCGCGGACCGCCCACGTCGGCGAACGCTTATGGCCGCCCGCCGGCATTCCACGGCTATGACCGCGGAGGACGGTGCCGATCTGCTGGCACTGCGCTGTGATGCCGTCGCCGATCTGACGAACGCGGCGCTGTCCGACCTCCTCGAGTACGTCGCTCCCGACCTGATTTACGTCGTCCGCGAGGCGTCCGACGTTCGCGTCGTCAGTCGTCTCCGACGCGCGTTCGACGGGCCAGTCGTCGCCGCCACCGGCCCCGCCGACGTGCGACTCGAGACCGTCGCGGGCGTCTCGTTCGCGTTCGCGAGTACGATATCGCTGCTCGAGGATCCGTCCGATGCCGCGGGCGATGCGGACGCTTGCGATCCGTGGGACGCCGAGTTCGTCGTCTGCGACGACATCGCGCCGACGACCGACCCGGTCGCGCTCGAGGCAACTCTCGCCGGCAGCGATGCCCTCGCCCGCGGCCTGTCACGAACGAGTGAGCCGACGACGTTTCTCACCGGCGCGCTCGAGGCGAGTTACGACCACGTCTGGACGGCGACCGTCGACGGCGATCCCGTCCGGCTACCGGTGCGAGGTGTCGCGCCGCTTCGCCGGTCCGGCACGGCCGAACTCGCCTGTCTCACCTGCGACCGGAGCGGCTCCGCGGCGGTCTCGTCGGTGCCGGCCGACCGGTTCGGGCTGCGGGCGCTGGCCGGCGTCGGCCCGACGACCGCCGAGCGGCTCCGGGCGAACGGCTACGATACGCGCGCGGCCGTCGCCGACGCCGCGGCGGCGGAGCTGCGATCGATCGAGAGCATCGGCGACTCGACGGCTCGCGAGATCGTTCAGAGCGCCCGCGCGCTCGCGGCGTCGCGCGTCGTCCGCCGGACCGACGAACCGGTTCCGCCGGCGGCCGAGTCGGCGACGCCGCTGTTCGTCGACATCGAGACCGACGGGCTCCAGCCGACGATCGTCTGGCTCGTCGGCGTCTACGATCCGGAGCGCGACGCATACGTCGACTTCGTCGACACCGAGCCGAGCCGCGACGACCCCGGCGCGGCGACCCGCGAGTTCGTCTCGTGGCTGGCTGCCGAGTACGACGACCCGTCGCTGGTCGCGTGGAACGGCCACGACTTCGACTTCGAACACCTCGAGCGCTTTATCGCCCGCTACGCGCCCGAATATCACCAGTACTGGACCGAGAACGTGTACAGATACGATCTCTACGACTGGGCCGTGCGCCGGGACAACGCCGTCCTCCCGGGCCGGACCAACCGACTCGAGGACGTGGCAGCGGCGCTGGGCTGTGAGCGATCGGGCCCGGCGGCAGCCCTCGACGGGAAGTCTCTCGCCGAGCGGATCCGGCGGCTACTCGAGGACTCCAGCGGGGCCGATTCCGACGCGTCGGCTCAGGCAATCGACTGGGCGGCCGCCCGAGGGTACTGCGAGGCGGACGTTCGGGAACTGGCTGCGGTCGCCGACGCCATCGCGGCGGCCGAGCCGGCGACCGGCAGCGATCGACCGACCGGCGGCGAAACGACCCAGACTGGACTCGCGGACTTCTGACCATGTCATTCGACGATATCGATACATCGACCGAGAGCGGATCCGAGACCGGCTCGGGCGGCCTCGCGCTGACCGCCGAGGAGCTGCGCGAGACGTACCCGGCGAACCGCTACCACGGACAGCTTCACGAGGCGTTCACGCTGCCGGCCGAGCCGGCCAGTCACGTCCCGGCCGAGGACGTACTCCCGCCGGACCTCGCGGCGCGCCTGGGGGTCGACCCCTGGAGCCACCAGGCCGCGGCGCTCGAGGCGCTCGCCGACGGGGAGAACGTCTGCGTCGCGACCTCCACGTCCTCCGGGAAGACCTACGTCTACGGACTCCACGTCGCGCGGCGATTTCGCGAGGACCCCGACGTTCGCGCGTTGCTCGTCTACCCGACGAAGGCGCTCAGCCGCGATCAGGAGCGAGAGCTGAACGATCTCTTCGACTCGCTCGGGCTGGACGTCACGGTCGGCGTCTACGACGGCGACACGAAACGCGAGGAGAAAGCCCGCATCCGCGAGGAGGCCAACGTCGTCATCACGAACTTCGCGGGGCTGAACCAGTACCTCGAGGGGCACCACCGCTGGGCGGCGTTCCACGCGAACTGCGAGTTGATCGTCGTCGACGAGGCCCACGCGTGGACCGGGATCAGCGGGATGCACGCCGCCTGGATCCTCCGGCGCGCCCGCCGGCTGATCGACTGGTACGGCGGCGACCCCCAGTACGTACTGACGACGGCGACGATCGGCAATCCGGCCGAACACGCCCGCGTACTGACCGGGGAGCCGGCGACGGTGATCGACGAGGACGGCTCGCCCAGCGGCCGCCGTCACCTCGCGTTCTGGGATCCGCCGACGAAGGACGGATCGGAAAGCGACGCAGCCGAGTGGTCGCCGAACAAACGCCCCGCGACCGTCGAAGCGCCCGAGGTCTGGGCCCACTGCTCCTATCACGGCGTCCCCTCGCTGTTGTTCTGTGACTCCCGGAAAGGGACCGAACTGGCCGTCGGTCGCGCGCGCGAGTACCTCGACAACCCCGCGCTTCCCTACCGCGGTTCGGCCGACCTCGCCGCGTACAACGCGGGCCACGGCAAGCGCTCCAGGCGGGGGACCGAGAACCGACTGAAGAGCGGCGACCTAGACGGCGTCGCGACGACCAGCGCACTCGAGGTCGGCATCGATGTCGGCGGAATCGACGGCACCGTCCTGCTGGGCTATCCCGGCTCGCGGCAGTCGTTCTGGCAGCGGCTCGGCCGCGCGGGCCGCGGCGAGCGCGAGTCGCTCTCGGTATTCGTCCCGGCGCACGCGACGCTCGACCAGTACATCCTCCGGCACCCGGAGTACCTCCTCGAGGAGGAGCCCGAGAGCGCGGTCGTCGACCTCGAGAACAACCCGGTCTATCTGCGACAGCTGCGGTGTGCCGCCCAAGAGCTACCGCTGCGCCGGGAAGACGCGGCCCGGTTCGGCGGGATCGACCGCCTCGAGCGCGCCGTCGAGTACGGCCGGCGGACGGGCGATCTCGAGGGGTCGCTCGCGGGCGGGGTGACCTACGCCCACCGCGATCGACCTCAGGACGAGATCAGCCTCTACGCGTCGGGCGGGAACGGCTTCGAGGTCCGGCTGGCCGGCGAGGGATCGATCGACCACCAGCCGATCGGGCGCGCACGCGCGTTCAGAGACTACCACGAGGGCGCGACGGTACTCTACCGGGGGGACCAGTACGAGGTCGTCGCGCTGCGCGAGGACCGACCGCAGCCGTTCGTCGAACTCGAGCCGGCCGACGTGGACTACTACACGCAGTCCCAGCGCCGGACGACGATCTACGACACCGAGGTCCGCGAGTCCCGCGACGTGGGCTCGTTCCGGCTCAACTGGGGGTACGGCACCGTCACGGTCCACCACGACACCTTCACCAAGCGGGAGATCGACACCGGCGACGTGCAGGCCGTCGGCCTCGAGACCGGGGTTCCACCGCTGGAGATGCGTACCCAACTGTGCTGGGCCGAGGTGCCCAACGAGATCGAGCGGGCCGTGACGACTACCCATAGCGACTACCGAAACGACGACTGCGAGGACCTACCGCCGCGACTCCACGGCTACCTCGGCGGGATCCACGCCGTCGAGCACGCGATGATCGGCGTCGCGCCCCTCGAGCTCACCGTCGACGCGGCCGATCTCGGCGGACTCGCGACGAACCGGCTTCCCGACGGCGCCGGAAAGAGCGGGTGGTTCATCTACGACGGCGTCGAGGGCGGCCTCGGCTTCTCGCGACGCATCTACGAGGAGTACGAGGCGGTCGCGCGGCGGGCGAGGGACCTGATAACCGACTGTGAATGCGGGCGCGAGGAGGGCTGTCCCGCCTGTCTGATGGACCCGCGCTGTGGCAACGACAACCGACCGCTGTACGCGCCCGCCGCAACCGACGTGATCGACGCGCTGCTCGGCGATATCGATCGAATGGAAGCAACGTTCGAGCCGGCCGCCGGCGACCGCGGCGAGAACGAGCGGGACGAACGTCGGCCGCCGGCGTCGGTCTCCTAGACTACTCCTCGGGCTCGAGTTCGCTCGGATCGAGTTCGTCAGCGAGGTACTGCTCGCCCGCGTCGGTCAGTTCGTAGACGCCGGGCATGAGTTTCTCGAGTAGCCCGTACTTGGTCAGCTCCCGGCAGCGAAAGGCCGCGTAGTTCCCGCGACAGAGCCCCTCCTCCTCGATATCCGAGGGCTCGAAGACATCCTCGTCGGAGTTGAACAACTCGAGGATCGGCCTGTCGACGGGATGCATCCACTCGGCGTCCGTCTCCTCGTCTTTCAGTTCCCCGTCGGCGTCTGGGTCGGCGTCGCGTTCCGCGTCCGGGTCCGATTCGGGGTCGGCGTCGGTCGTGGAGTCGTCCATCGACGGACACGTCGCGCTCCGACAAGGAACGTCTGTCGCTCTCGACGGAAGTGCGTCGACTACGAGCGGTCCGGTGCGCCGTAATCGACGTGCACGTTCGGCGTCGTCGCCGGCTCGAGTCCCGTGATCCCGCGGTCGACGAACGTAACGTCCGTCAGGTCACCCGAGAAGCGAAACGTCACCGTCTCGCTCTCGACCGTCCCTTCGACGGTGGTTCCCGAGAGGACGGTCACGTCCGCAGTCGCCGATTCGTCCGCCAGTTCGATCTCGCCGTCGACGGTGAGTTCGAAACTCGAGGGGGTGCCCTGACCGATAATCGTCAGCGTCTTCCGGCCGTCGGCGCTCGCTGCCGATCGCGTCGCCGCGATCGTCGCCGTTGCAACCGATTCGGTGCCGATCGGTGAAGGCGGCTGGTCGGCTGGGTCGGTGGAAACCTGCCTCCGATCGCGGTCGGCCGTCACGTTCTCGTGTGCCATATGGTGGAGTCAGTCGGGTATGACAGTATAAGCCTTCTCACTGAACTAACGGTCAGAACGCTCGAAATATAACTGCTCGAGCGAGACCGACGCGGAATTTTGCGCGATAGTATCGGATTTCGTTTCCGTCACGAGCGACACTCAGGTCGACGACGGAGCCGAGAGCAGCGATTCGAACACCTTCTTCTGGGCCCGTCGGAGGTGCTGGTGGAACGTCGCCGGGGCGATATCGAGCGAGTCGGCGACGTCTTCGCCCGAGGCGTCGCGCGGCCACTCGAAAAAGCCCGCGTGGTAGGCGGCCTCGAGAGTCGCTCGCTGGCGGTCGGTGAGATCCTCCGAGAGGAGGGTTCGGACGCGGTCGGCAGTCGTATCGCGGCGCGTTATCTGGCGGTGTTTCAGCAGCTCCGCTGTCGGATAGGCCGTCTGGACGATATCGATAACGCGCCGGATGTCACCGCCCGGTGCCAGGTGGATGGTCATCCGGTAGTCGCCGTCTTCGATGACGGCGCTCTCGACGGCCCCGCCGAGCGAGGCGACGGTCGACAGCACCGGCGGTTCGGAGAGCCGCAGTTCGAAGCGCTGCACGTCACCGTCGTCTCGGAACGTCACGTCGATCCAGTGGGGTACCGCGTCAACGATGGCCGCGACGCTGTCGACCGCGTCGTCAGTTGCGGCCCCGTACTGGAGGTACTCGTCGTCCGCGATCGGGACGGTGTGGTCGAGCGTGATCGTGCCGTCGGTCTCGAGGTCGATTCCGAGGGCGTCGAAGACGTCACGGATGCGGAACTCGAGTTCGACGACCTCGTCGCTCATCAGCGCCCGCTTGCGCTCGGCGGCGGCGATGGCGTGGCCGACCACCTCCCCGAGTCGGCCGATCACCGCTCGCTCCCGCTCTTCGAACGCGTTCGGCCGTTCGGCGTAGAGGTTCAGGACACCGTAGACGGTGTCCTCGTGGACGATCGGGATCGCCGCCGAGGAGCGGAAGCCGTACTCCTCGATGTGATCCCGCCAGGGATCGTGTCTGGAATCGGTGACGATGTCCTGGGTCGTCTGAATCTCGCGGTACTGGATCGCCCTCCCCGTTGGCCCCATACTGCGCTCGTCGTCCGGATCGACAGAGATAGTGATCCCGTCGAGGTAGCCCTCGACGCCCGCCTCCGCCCGCAGGTTGACCGTCTGTGAGGCGACGTCGACGTCGCCGATCCAGGCGAACAGGTAGGAGTCCGTCGCGGCGAGGTGTTCGCAGACGGCCCGCTCGATCTCGTCGCGCGTGGATTGTTCGAGGACCGCCTCGGTGATTCGGTGGACGACGTCGTTTACGTTGTTGAGCGCGGCGAGTTGCTCGCGCTGGTGCTCGAGTTCCCGCTCGCGTTCCTTCTGCTCGGTGATCTCCTGGGACATCGCCATGGCGGTGAACACGTCGCCGCTGTCGTCGCGAACCGGGAAGAAGTGGAACTCGTAGGTCCTGCCGTCGATCGTGTCCTCGAACTCGGCGGTCTCTCCGTCGAGGGCCGCCTCGTACCGCGGGATGACGACCTCCGCGATCTGGTCGGGAAGCGCGTCGTGCAGGCGTTCCCCCTCGAGGTCCGACTGCGTCACGTCCGTGTTCCCCTCCGGCGTGCCGCCGAAGGTGACGTAGCGGAGGTCCTCGTCGACGAGAGCGACGGCTCCGTTGGGGAAATTCTCGACGAGCGTTCGGTACCGACGTTGCGATTCCTCGAGTTCCCGCTCGCGCTCCTTTCGCTCGGTGATATCGGTGAAGTAGACGGAGAGGCCCGACTCCGAAGGGTAGAGCCGGACGCGTTCCCAGATGCCGAGCGGCTCAGAGAAGCGCTCGAAACTCGTCGCGGTCTGGGTGGCCATGGCCGTCTCGAACCGATCGCGGATCGGATCGTCGTCGGCGACGGACAGCGTCTCCCAGACGGTCTGTCCCAGCAGGTCGGCTTCGTCGTGACCGAGCAGTTCCTCGGCGCGATCGTTGACGTACGTGAATCGGAACTCGTCGTCGACCGCGTAGAACGCGTCGTCGATCCGCTCGAAGACGTCCGCGAGTTCCCTCACTACGTCGTCGCGCTGGCGCTCGAGCTGGTGGGCCTGCTCCTTGAGTTGCGTGATATCCTCGAGGGCGACGACAACCTGCTGGACCTCATCCGTCTCGTCCAGGACTGGCGAGGAGTTGCTCGACAGCCAGCGCTCGGTTCCGTCGGAGAGGGTGATGCCGTGGCGGACCCCGAAGACGGGCTCTCCCGTCTCGAGAACCTCCGTGACCGGATGGTCGTCGGGGCCGACCGGGTCGCCGTTCTCGTCCCAGATGTCCCATTCCGGGTCGTCGTACGTCCGGCCTTCGATCTCAGACGCTGTCAACCCGAGTAGTTCCTCGGCACGAGCGTTAGCTCGGAGGATCGAACCCTGGTCGTCGAGGACGGCAATCCCGACCGGACTCGTCTCGAGGACGTTTTCCATGAGGTCCCGCTGGCGTTCGAGTTCGTCTTCGGCCTGCTTTTGGGTGACGAGACTTCCGAGTTCCGCCGCGGTCGATGTAACGACCTGGACCATCCAGTCGTCGCGTCGCCTCGCGTGGGACATGTAGAACTCCAGAATCACCGCAACCTCACCGTCGACGAGCACGGGGACCCCCAGACCGGCCTTCACCCCGGCCTCGGCCGCGAGCGATGCCCGATGGTACTCCACCTCGGAAATCTCCGAGACATCGGGATACCAGACGGGCCCTCCCGACTCGAGGACGCGTCCGGGTATCCCCTCCCCTGGATCGAAGGTGAAATCCGTGGACACCTCGTTGAAGCGGGTGAACGCCTCAGACTCGGCGTACGACGAGGACAGGCGCTCGGCGGCCCCGTCTTCGGTCGGAGTCCAGGCCTGACCAACCTCCCAGTCCGTCCACTCGCAAACGTGCTCCATCGCTGACTGGATCCCCTTCTCCAGCGAGGTCGCCTCTGCGATGGACCGACTCACCGATAGCTGGAGCCGGTGCTCCTCCCGGGCCCGTCTGCGCTCGGTCATGTCCCGGGTGACCTTCGCGTACCCTTCGAGATCGCCGTCGTCGTCGCGAATCGCAGTGATGGTGACGCTGGCCCAGAACTGCGACCCGTCCGCCCGGACGCGCCAGCCTTCGGCTTCGATCGACCCCTCCTTGGCGGCAGCCTCGAGGTTCGACTCGGGGACGCCGGCTTGTCGATCGTCTCCGGTGTAAAACGTCGAGACGTGTTCGCCCAGCACGTCCTCGGGCGCGTACCCTTTGATCCGTTCGGCCCCCGCGTTCCAGCTACGGACGCGCCCGTCCGCGTCGAGCATGAAAATCGCGTACTCCTCGACGGCGTCGACCAGCGATTCGAACTTCGTTCGATCTTCCTGACGGGCGCGCTCCGTGCGTTTCTGGTCGGTGATGTCGTAATAGAGTTCGACCCGGCCGCCGGCGTAGGCTCCGGACTCGATCGGCTCACTCCGGTGCTCGAGCCAGCGCCCCTCGCGGCCCTCGGCCGGGGTCACGCGGCACTCGAACCGCTCGGGGTACGTGTTCTCCTCGTACGTCGCCAGCACGGTGTCGGCGAACGAGTCCCCGTCCGCGACCATCGGCGCGATGCGATCGCGGACGAGCCTCCGTTTGTCTCGTCCGAGAACGCGCTCGCGCTCCAGTCCGAAGTACCGCTCGGTAGCGTCGTTGAGCCACGCGACCTCGAAATCCTCGTCGAGGACGAACACCGCGACCTCGGCGTCGTCTAACACGTCGTCGATCAGCGACTCGGCGACCGCCTGCCCTGCTCCGGCGTCGACGGCACGGTCGACCGTCGCCGGCTGGGGGCGCCACCAGACGCGTCCGCTAGCGCCGACTTTCTTCGTCTCGAGTTCGCCGTGGTCGACGAGCCGCTCGAGGCGTTCGTAGGTACTGCGCCGACCGAGATCGAGGCGCTCGGCTATCTCGGTCGTCGTCCGAGGAGTCCCGGACCCGTCGAAGAGGCGTAGCGTTTCCCGGAGACTTTCGGTCAACGAGCGCGAGGTCATTACCGGACACAATGTGCGGGTGCGTATCAACCCTCCGCCGACGGAGGCGACCCGAAAACGAATCCGTACTCGAGTCGGTCCCACACCGTCCTCGCGTCTGCGGAGGCGAAACCGGAGCCGACGGAGTATACACCTAAACACCTCTAGCTCATCCTTACCCGTAAACGGATACTGTTGAGATATACGCAGGTCACCGCTGGCTGGCCGGCACGAGCATCGCTATGACCTACCCCGCACACGAATCTATGCAGAACCGAACAAACCGTCCAGAAGAGCTCGAGATCGACGGTCACCGACGGCTCACGTCGACGCGGCGCAGACTGACGCTCGACGTCCTCACGGGCGTCTCCGAGCCGGTCAACCTCTCGGAGCTGGCGGCGGGAATCGTCGCTCGAGAGGACGGCGTCGATGCGGTCGACGAGGCGTCCGTCTCGGATGCCGCCGTCGAACTCCACCACGTTCATCTCCCGCTGCTGACCGACATCGGTCTCATCGACTACGATTCGTCTGCGCGACGTATCGACTCCTGTCCCACTCGAGAGGACACGCAGGACACGTAGACGGACGGCCGAGTCCGTCGCCTCGTTCCGCCGAGTTACGCGTCCTCCTCGAGCAGCCCGAGTTCGGTGGCGACGAGGTCCGCGATCCGGTCGGCGACGTCGGGATCGACCGATGCGACGTCGTCGCCGTCGTGTAACTGCTCGTTGTGTCGGTCGATCGCATCGGCAACGTCCGTCAGCGGGACGCGGGAGGTCGTTTCGCAGTCGGGGCAGACGACCGGAACCCGCGGATCGCCCTCGTCCGAGTCGCTCGTGTTCGTCATTTGCCGGGTGTCTCACGGCGACAGTCAAAACCTCCTCGGTTCCGATAGCGGCCGTGTTCAGGCGACCGACTCGAGAGCGATCGCGACGGAATGCACGCGGTCAGTCTTGCATGCGAGCGAGGACCGCAATCGAGAGGGCGACGCCGGCTGCGAGGACGCCGAAGCCGGGCATCTCGTCGCCGCCGTCGGATTCCGATCCGGCCTCACCGGTGATCTCGTTAGACCCGTTCGGCGGCTCGGACGACTCGTTGTCGGCGGTGTCCGACGTGTTCGAGGACTCGAGGCGTTCGTCGGCCGGCGCGTCGAGCTGGAGGACGACGACCGCCTGACCGTGGGTCGAGTTCTCGGCCGCGTCGTAGGTCCAGCCGCCGCCGGCTTCCTCGTAGGGCTCCGCGGCGGCGACCGGATCGATGTCCGTGTCCCAGCCGTCACCCTGGGGAACCTGCTGGATGTAGCCGGCGACCTCGATCCGGTCGGCGTACTGCCCGCTGATCCGCGCTTCGCCGTACGAGATGGTCGCATCTTCGGGGTTCCCGTGGAACTCGTAGCAGTGGGAGTCCATGTAGCCGTCGCCCTGCGCGACGTCTGGGCTAGTCCCGAACTGGTCGCCGTCGAGCGGGAACTCGTAGTGGTCGTCCATCGGGAATTTGACGGTTATCGGGTCGGCCTCGGAGTGCCACGTCGTCGCTCCACCGGTCGGGATCGTCACCTTCGTGTCCGGGACTGACTCGCCGATGACCGGCTCGCCGTTTTCGTTGACCAGCGTGACGCAAATCTTCCCCGAGCCGTCCCCGAGATACGGACTTCGGTACTCGTCGCGCGGGTTCTCGTAACTCACCCAGGTTCCGTCGTCGGCCCTCGCCTCGAAGTAGGGGTCGCCCGGCTCCGGCGCGGGCTCGACGTAGGCCTCCTCCGACACGGACTCGTTCGCGTCCTGTGCGACGGCTCCCGCCGCACTCATCGCGACGAGGCTGACGATCACGGCGAGCCCCAGTCCGAGCGCCAGGAGCGTTCGGGTTCTACCCGCGACTCGCGCTCGGAATGTTCGTCTCCCGCGCATAGTCACGCCTCGCCTCCGGTTTCCTTTTCGGGGGCTTCGATCAGTGATCCCGCGCCGCGTTGACCGGGGCGCGTGACGTCACCGATCGGTTCGATCGTGACACAGTCCAGCGACGATGACAGTCCCGCTACAGTACGGATCATCGCGCTGACGTACCGGATCACCCGTTCTTTATATGAGCGCCGTACCTGGCGGTAGAGTGTTTCTACGCACAGTAAGCGGCCGTTTGAGCGCGAAACCGATTTCCGAAGGCCGTCCGAAACGCGCGGTAGTGACCCGCTGAAAATGCGTCGCCGGCCGGTTGACAGGACGTTACCGCAGACCGGTCACGGCGCTCGTCGTCCGGTGGTCGCGTCTCGAGCCGAAAACAGTCGTCACGCCGACTGCGCTATTCGTCGTCCCCGTCCGACGACTCCGAAAGCGATCCGTTCACTTGAACGAATTCCGTACATCCACACTGACATCCGTCCCGGCGGCCGATCGGCCGGAGCGTTTCGTCGTCGAACTCGAGTGCGGCGTAGAGCGAACCACACTGCTCGCACGCGGCGATCGTTCGTCGATCGGCGTCGGTTTCGTCCATTCTCGCAGTGATGGTCGTCGAACCGTCGATAAATAGCTCCTGTGAGGATCCGAGTGATACCAACGAAGTTGTTTCTCGCGTAACAACAGCCGTGGCTCGTCAGCGACGGTCCGCACGAACCGTTCGGCCGAGGGCGATACGGTGACGGGGGTGTGCCGCTGGTGGCTCGCCAGCGGCGGAGGTGGAAAGAGTGGCTAGGCGTGCCCGGAAAACACAGGGTCGTCGATAACTCGCGTGACGGCTGGCACGAGGGGGAACAAACACGCCGACTGAACGTCGATAGTCGAGTGGCATAACGCTGTATAATTTCCGCATAGAGCACTATAGAGGGTAGTTAACTGACGGTCAACGGCGCAGATGCCGGCCGGCCGCTTTTCCGACGGGTACCGATACCTCCCCCTATGAGCGACGACGGACGGAGCCACGACCGCGTGCAGGATCGTGTCAACCAACGCAAATCCGAGCGGGCGGCCCACACCGAATCGATCCTCGAGGACGTCGAGCGCCATCTCGGAGACGTGGAGTACCCAGTCACGAGCGAAGAACTCGCAACCGAGTACGGCGACGAACCGATCGACATGCCCAACGAGACGGAGACGCTCGGGGCGGTCTTCGACCGGCTGGTCGACGAGCAGTACGACTCGGCCGAGGAGGCACGCGAAGCCGTCTACGGTGAGATCACCGGCGAAGCGGGCAGCCCGAACGAGGCCAACGACGAACGCGACCTCGAGGAACTGGACGAGGAAAAACAGGGATCGCTCGGAGAGAGCGGCGGTACCACGTACTGAGCCCCCAGCGTTCACCGTCGGCCCGTACCGCCGTAATCGGTATGGGAGCCACTGAATGTCACTGCACACCCGATCGCACAGTCCGCGGTTCTCGCGCTCGCTGCTCGCTCCGAACCGCGCGTCCCTCGTGCGATCGGTGTGTACATCGGTTCAGTTGGTACGATAGTTATCTCGCCGCTGTCGGGCGGATCATGATAGCAGAACGGATTTACGTTCCCGTCACCTGTTCTCGCGTATGGATTACGAATCGAGTCTCGACCGAGCGATGGACGACGTCCCCGATATCGGGGGCGACGAACAGCGACTGCAGATCCCCGACCCGCAGCCCCAGAAGGACGGCGCGTTCACGCGCGTAACTAATCTCGACGAGATCGCCGACGTGCTCTCCCGGGAGACCGAGCACCTCCACCGGTTCATCCAGCGCGAGCTGGGGACCAGCGGCAAACTCGAGAACGGCCGCGGCCGGTACAACGGGTCGTTCTCCCAGCAGGACTTCGACGCGGCGATCGACGCCTACGTCGACGAGTACGTCCTCTGTTCGGAGTGTGGCCTCCCCGACACCCGCCTCGTCCGCGAGGACCGGACGCCGATGCTCCGCTGTGACGCCTGCGGTGCGTTCCGTCCGGTCACCAAGCGCTCGACGAGCAGCCAGCAGCAACAGCAGCAAGACGCCGTCGAGGAGGGCCAGACCTACACCGTCGAGATCACCGGAACCGGACGCAAGGGCGACGGCGTCGCCGAGAAAGGCAGCTACACGATCTTCGTCCCCGGCGCGGAGGAGGGCGACGTGGTCGACATCTACATCAAGAACATCTCGGGCAACCTCGCGTTCGCCCGGCTCGACTGAGCCCGCGGTTCGATCTCGATTTTCGTCACCGGCTCGAGTGCGCCCGTCGTCGCGACGACCGCTCGCAGACCGCGAAATTAAAGTCGATTTGTGCTAGTCACACTATCGTGGGAGTATCGTTCGACCTCTTCGGAACGCTGGTGACCGCCGACCGCCCGGACGACCCGGCCGCGGCCGTCGCGACCGAACTCGAGAAGCGAGACGTAGCGGTGCCGGACGACTGGGCCGACGCCTACGCCGAGCCACACGTCGACGCGCCCGAGGGCGCGGAGGTACCGCTGCCGGCCCACGTCTCGCGGGCGCTCGCGAGCCGCGGCGTCGACTACGAGCACAACGCGGCCAGGCGCGCGGTCGTCGCGGCGTTCGATCCGACCGTCGAGACCAGACCGGGCGCGCTCGAGGCGGTCGATGCTGCCCGCGAGCGAGGGCCGGTCGCTCTCTGTTCGAACTGTAGCGTCCCGGAGCTCGTCGGCCGGACGCTCGTCAGGTCCGAGTTCGAGCGCGACGACTTCGACGCCATCGTCACGAGCGTCGGCTGCGGCTGGCGCAAGCCCGCCCCCGAAATCTTCGAACAGACCGCCGACCGGCTCGGCGTCGCCCCCGACGAACTGATCCACGTCGGCGACGATCCGGACGCGGACGGCGGGGTCGAAGCAGTCGGCGGGACGGCGCTGCTGCTCGAGGAGCTGTCGCTCGCGGACGTGCCGGCACGGCTGGCGGCCTCCGGCGAACGCAGCAGCCATGAGTGAGCGGCCGCATCGTTCTGACGACATGGAGGCGACGACGTGACGCTGACGGCACTCGCCGTGATCGGGCTGGCGTTCAGCCTCGACCTGCTGCTCGGCGAGCCGCCGACCTCCCTCCATCCAGTGGCGTGGTTCGGCCGGTTCGTCGACGCCCTTGACAGGGAGTGGAGCGAGTCCGACCGCGGTCAGCGGCTGGTCGGCGTCGCGATCGCTGCCCTCGTTCCGCTCGTCCCCGCCGCGGTCGTCGGCGGAGTAGTCGTCGCAGCGGCTGCGTTCCATCCGATGGTCGGCGGTATCGCCGCCGCGCTCGTTCTCTTTCTGACGACGAGCCTGCGCTCGCTGCTCGAGCTCACCGCCGACGTCGTCGGCGCGACCGACGGCGACGTGGAACGCGCCCGCGAGGAAGTTATCGGGCTCGTCGGCCGCGATACGTCGACGCTCTCGGCGGGCGAACTTCGCAGCGCCGCCGTCGAGAGCGCGGCCGAGAACCTCGCGGACGGGCTGGTCGCGGGCCTGCTCCCCTTCGCGTTCCTCGCGCCGATCTCGCTACCGGCCGCCGCCGCGGCCGCCGCCTGGGTCAAGGGCGTCAACACGCTCGACTCGATGCTCGGCTACCCCTCGAAGCCGGTCGGGACGGCGAGCGCGCGGCTGGACGACGCGGTGATGTACCTGCCCGCGCGGGTCGCCGCCGCCGCGATCGCCGTCGGCGCGGCCGCTCCGCTCGCGCTCGTCCGGGCTCGAGCGTGGGCGCGGGTTCCGCCGTCGCCCAACTCCGGCTGGCCGATGGCGACGCTCGCCTGCGCGCTCGCGGTGCGCCTCGAGAAGCCCGACGTCTACGCTCTCAACCCCGACGCTGACCTGCCGACGCTGGCCGAGGGCGAGCGAGCCGTTTCTCTCGTGGGACGGGGAGCCGCCGTCTCGGTCGTCGTCGCCGTCGCGCTCGCGGTCGCCGCACCGGCGATCGGTGCGGCACTCGCGTCCCTGGCCCGAACGACGCTGGAGGTGGCGGGATGAGCACGATCGACCGCTGGTTCGGTGCCGTCCGCGGCGCGTGCGGTTTTCTGACGCGTCTCCCCGTCGAGTACCGCGACGGCGACTGGGACGCGTTCCGTGCGACGCCGGCGGCGTTTCCGGCCGTCGGCCTCGTCGCGGGCGCGCTGGCCGCGATTCCGCTGCTCGCCGCGGAGACGCTCGCGGGGCCGACCGTCGCGCTCGGCTACCTGCTTTCGGTGTACGCCGTGACGGGGATCCACCACCTCGACGGCGTCGCGGATCTGGGCGACGCGCTGGTCGTCCACGGCGACGAAGCGCGCCGCCGAGAGGTGTTGAAGGACACGACGACCGGCGTCGGCGCGCTCCTGTCGGTCGTGATCAGCGTCGCTGCGCTGGCGCTGGCCGGCCTCGGACTGGCGGGACTTCCGGTCCGCACGGCGGTCGGCGTCGCGATCGCGGCCGAGGTCGGGACGAAACTCGGGATGGCCGCGATGGCCTGCTTCGGAACGGCGAGCTACGAGGGGATGGGGCGTCAGTTTACGACGGCGTCCGGACCTGCCTCGTTCGCCGCGCCCGCGGCGGTCGCTCTCCCCGCCGTCGCGCTTACTTTCCCCTCCCTCGCCGCGGCGGCGGCCCTCTGCGGTGCCGTCGCCGGCATCGGCCTGCCGTGGTACTGGGCGAACCGCCACCTCGGCGGGATCAACGGCGATATCTTCGGCGCGGCAAACGAGATCGGCCGCGTCGCCGGCGTCCACCTGGGGGTGATCGCGTGGACGCTCTCGTGATGTGCGGCGGGAAAGGTACTCGTCTCGAGAGCCCGCACGAAAAGCCGCTGCACCCGATCGACGGGACGGCGATGGTCGATCGCGTGCTGGCGGCCCTCCGAGAGAGCGCCGTCGAGACGACCTACGCCGCCGTCTCGCCGAACGCTCCGGAAACGCGGACCCATCTCGAGTCGGCCGGCGGGGTGTCGACGGTCGAGACGGCCGGCGAAGGATACGTGACCGATCTGATGGACCTCCTCGAGCGACCCGAAATCTCGCCGCCAGTCCTGACCGTCGCCGCGGACCTGCCGCTGCTTGAGGCCCCCGTCGTCGACCGGGTACTCGCGACCCACGGCGACGGGACAGGCTCGCGAACCGTTTGCGTCCCCGTGGCGCTCAAGCGGCGGCTCGGGGTCAGCGTCGACTCGCGACTCGAGCCGGACGACCACCTCGCGCCGACCGGGGTCAACGTGGTCGGCACGACCGACGATTCCACAGCCATGACAGACGTGTACTACGACCCGCGACTCGCAGTGAACGTGAACCGACTCGAAGACGTCCGCGTCGCGACCGAGCGGCTGCGGAGCCCCGCCACGGAGGGGAACTGAGATGCGCGTGCTCCTCCCCGCCGGGACGACCGAGACGGCCCTCATCGACGGCATCAGCGCTGCCGGAGCCGCGCCCGAGTTGATGGAACACACTCCCTCCGCGGACGTGGAGATCCTCGCATACGGCAAGCCGACCGCGTCGCCGGTGATGCCGGTGAGCCCGAACGGCTGTCCGACGCCCGCCGCCGTCACCCGCGCCGTCCGGGAAGTCGTCGGCTTCGACGTGGCGGTGATCGACGCGGGGCTCACCCAGTCGACGGCCGCGCCGACGGTCGATCTCGGCGTCCAGCCCGGCAACGACATCCGCGAACCGGTAGCCGTGCCGAACGCGAACGCCGCCTTCGACCGCGCGTACGACTACGGGGCGAGCCTCCCAGACGACGACCTCGTGATCGGCGAGACGGTCCCCGGCGGAACGACCACCGCGCTCGGCGTCCTCACCGCGCTCGGTGAACCCAGCGGCGTCTCCTCGTCGCTGCCCGAGAACCCGATCGAGCGCAAGCGTCGAGTCGTCGACGAGGCCCTGGCCGCGAGCGACCTCGAGGCCGGCGACTGCGACGGCGCGCCCCTCGAGGCGATCGCGGCCGTCGGCGATCCCGTCCAGCCGACGGTGGCCGGGATCGCAACGGGGGCGCTCGAGTCCGGGACCGACGTAACGCTGGCCGGCGGGACCCAGATGGTCGCCGTCGCGGCCGCGCTGCGTCACGCCGGCGTCGACAAGCCGCTGTCGATCGCGACAACCTCGTTCGTGGCCGACGAGCAGGGCGATCGGCTCGCCGAGGCCTGCGAGCGGTTCGACTGCGAACTCACCGTCACCGATCCCGGCTTCGACGGGCGAGATCACGTCGCGATGGAACGCTACTGCGCCGGCGAAGCGAAGGAGGGCGTCGCGATGGGCGGCGCGCTCTCGCTCGTTCCGTCGGGGCGGATGAACGAGGTCAGGGATCGGCTCGAGACGGTCTGCGCTCGGCTCGGAGTCGAGAGCGAGCCCGCCGACGATCCGAGCGCCGGGAGCGACACCGATGCCGGCGACGCACCGGAGGGTGATCGTGGACCCTGAGTCGATACGCACCGCCGAGCGGGTCCCCCACGGCGGCGAATCCGACCGGGAGCTGCTGGACTTCTCGGCCAACACCAACCCCCGGACGCCCGACGGCGTCGACGACGTGTACGCGGCCGCGCTGGCGGAATCGCGCCGCTACCCGGACGACGGCTATCCCGACTACCGGAACGCGGCGGCCGCGTTCGTCGGCTGCGACCCCGATCGGGTGATCCCGACCCCCGGCGGGCTGGCCGCGATCCGGCTGGCGATGGAGGTCACGCTCGAGCCGGGCGACGAGGCGCTGGTCCCCTACCCGAGCTTCGGCGAGTACGCCCGCGAAGTCCGACTGCAGGGCGCTCGGCCGCGGTTCGTCCGCTACGACGACCTGTTCGAGCTGGGGCCGACGGTGCTCGAGCCCTGCGCGCTGGCGGTGGTCTGTACGCCGAACAACCCGACCGGGGACGCGGCAGACCCGTCGGCGCTCGCGGCCTTCGCCGACCGCTGTGCGGACGCCGGCATGACGCTGCTCGTCGACGAGGCCTTCCTGGGCTATACGGAGCCGCCGTCGGCGGCCCGCCTCGAGCGCGAGCACGTCGTCGTCGCCCGCTCGCTCACCAAACTGTTCGGCCTCCCGGGGCTGCGCGCCGGCTTCGCCGTCGCGAGCGGGCAGCGCCGCGATCGGCTCGAGACGGCCCGGCGCGCGTGGTCGTTGGGGACGCCGGCCGCTCGAGTCGGCACGCACTGCCTGCGACGGGACGAGTTCGTTCGCGAGACGCGCGAGCGCGTCGCCCGCGAGCGCGAGCGGATGCGCGCCGCGCTCGAGCGGCAGTTCGACGTCCACCCGTCGGATGCACCGTATCTCCTCTGTGAGGTCGGCGACCGCGACGTCTCGCGGGTGATCGCCGAGGCGCGGGCCGACGGCGTCGCGATCCGCGACGCGACGACCTTCCGCGGGCTCGACTCGCACGTCCGCGTCGCGGTCAAAGACCGCGCGTCGAACGACCGCCTGCTCGCAGCGCTCGGCGTTCACGACGCCGACGACGGGGGAACGGATGAGTGACGACCTCGCGTACGACGCGGTTCGACGGGACGGCGTCCTGCGAGTCGGCCGACCCGGAACCGAGTGGCTCTCGACCGGCTGGGACGGCGGCCGCTGCGTCGCCGACCACGCGTACAACGTCTCCGTTCCGGAAGGGTGGGACCGAACCGATCTCGGCGCGTACGTCGACGAACGGCTCGAGCGAGCGGCTCTCGAGCCGGCGGTCGACGAGAGTGGGCCGGCCCTGCTGACCGGCGTCGACATCGCGGACGCCCGCGCTGCTCGCTGCGGTCCCGTGACAGCGTACGCGACCGCCGGAGTTTCGAACCCCGCCGCGCTGCCGATGGATCCGGCCGGCGAGACTGCGTCGGACCGCGGTGGGCTCGAGCGAGGCCAGGGCCAGGGAACCGTCAACGTCATCGTCGGGACGACACGCGCGCTCGCGCCGGGCGCGCTGGCGAATCTGATCGCGGTCGTAGCGGAGGCGAAAGCGGCGACGCTGCTCGCGGAGAGCGGTTTTCCCGGAACCACGACGGACGCGATCGTCGTCGGCCACGACCCGTCGGGGACGCCGGCGGCCTTCTCGGGGAGCGGTACCGAGGTCGGGTCGGCGACGCGCGCCTGCGTTCGAGACGCCATCCGGGCGTCGCTGCGCGCACACTACACGGACGGCGACGTGGCGCTTCCCGAGTCAGTCGCGGACGCGGCCTACGGCGTGTCGACGGACGAGCGCGCCGAAGTGTTTCGGCCACGGTCCGCGGACGAGGCCCCGGAACCCGAGGGTTAAACCGCCGCGCGTCCAACCGTTCTCCGATGGTCGAGGACGACGATCCGTCAGCCGAACCCGACGAGCCGTCGGCGATCCGCTCGATCGCGCTCTCTCCCGACGACGCAGTCAACGCCTACGCCTACAGTCGGGAAAACCCCGGTGAGGCCGTCCTCCGGATGACGCCGCCGTTCCACGGCCGAATGCGCGCCCGTATCCACGTCTACCGCGTCGACGACACCGAACTGACCGGTGCAGTCCACCTCTCGCCCGCCGACGTCATCGCGGACGACGTCGTCGCCGACTACCCCGACCTCGAGTCGGCGCTCGTGGACGCGGACGCCGACGCGGGCGCGAACTCGGACGAGGCCGATCGAATTCGCGAACGCCACGCCGAAGCGGTCGCGGACTGGCAGGAACGGGCTCGAGAAGCGATCGTCGACGCGATCACGCTCGAGACCGACGATGGCCCGCACCGCGTCGAGGTCAAGACCCTCGGCTGAACCGGCGAGGGTCAGCGCGACACCCGCACACCTCAGTCCGGCGGATCGAGGCCGCTCCGTCCCGTACTTTCACTTTCACTCCGGACGGGTCGGTTTGACGTACTATCGGTCTAATTGAAACGTATGTCACTGATCGTGGAAGCGACCGACGAACGCGCCGACCGCAGCGAGGGGAGTAATCGATTCGAATCCACCGCGTCCGTCGACCGCCCGCCCGAAGGCCGGGAGCGGATCGATGTCACCGACGTGCACGCGGCGGGGCTCGAAGAGTTCGTCCAGTCGAACGTCGAGACCGACGCCGTCTCGCTCGAACACCGCGGCGGCCGGACGTACCTGTTGCTCGAGGAGTGAGTGCCACACTCGACCCGACATCGTGACGAGCGGTGGGTCTGAGGCCGTTAGACCGGTTTTCAGAGCCGCTGGATCCTGACCGCGTCGTCGGTGATCGACTCGACGTACTCCTCGTCGAGCTGGTACGTCTTTGCCTCGGTAGCGCGCCAGCCGAGCCTGGATTTGATGCTGTCGGACATGTCGGGACCGGGTTCGATGTGTGCGGTACGCACGTCGACCTCGCGAACGGTACCGATCCGTTCACCGTCGGCGGTAACAACGGGCTTTCCTTCGTCTTCCGTCGTGAAATCGGGAGACATCGTCTCACTCGTCGGCGGGGAGCCGGGTAGGGACGGCCCCTTCATGTGCGCGGGAATCGCTCGTCGGGACCGTTTCGATCCCCGAAACCGTGATCCGTCCGAAATCAAACCGGTACGCCTAATCCGCCACGACAGAGAGCGCCGATAATGAAACTCGCGCGAATTGCGACGGACGACGGCCCGGTCGCCGGGCGGTACGAAGACGGCATCGTACACACCGACGACGGCGTCTACGAGATCGATACCGAGACCGCCTTCCTCCCGCCGTGTACCCCCTCGGCGCTGTACTGCGTCGGACGGAACTTCGCGGCGACCATCGACCAAATGGAGTACGAACGGCCCGACGAACCCGACTTCTTCATCAAGCCGCCCGCGTCGCTCGTCGGTCACGGCGACCCGATCCCCTACCCCGAATTCAGCGACGAAGTGACCTACGCCGGCGAACTCGCGGCCGTCATCGACGAGCCCTGCCGGAACCTCTCAGAAGATGAGGTCTCAGAAGTCGTTCGCGGCTACACGATCCTGAACGACGTGGACGCCCTCGACCAGGGCGAGCGCACGCCCCGAAAAGCGTTCGACGCCTCCGGCCCGCTCGGCCCGTGGATCGAGACCGCCGTCGACCCGACCGGGATCGACATGTACACCGACGTGGCCGGCGAGCGCCGCCAGGAGGCCAACACCGAACTGATGCTGTTCGATCCGGACGAGATCATTTCGTATCTCTCCCGCCGCGTCACCTTCCGCCCCGGCGACGTGGTCTCCTTCGGCAGCCCCGCCAACCCCGGCCTCGTCGAACCCGGCGACACCGTCGAGATCACCTACGAGGGCGTTGGCACCCTCCGAAACACCGTCGTCGACTCGAGCGAACGGGAGAGCCTCCCGCTCGAGGGTGGCACCGTTCGCGCATAGGTTCGCCCGCTGCCGGCGACCGGCCACACTGCGGTCGTCCAGCAGGAGGGATCTCGAACGGGAAAGCATATACCGGGACGACCGACAGCACCAGTTGGAATGAACGAGAATCGGACCATCAGCGATATTCTCGAGCGAGTACGGGAGTCGCGTCGGCGCAAGCGCTGTCCGAACTGCAGCGCCGTCGTTTCCGTCCGCGGATTCAGAGGCGAGTACCGCTGGGAGTGTGTCGACTGCGATGCGCTCGGCATCGGATACACGTCCCGTTCGGCCGCCTTGCAGGGGATCCAGCAACGACGCGGATGATTCGACGGGAAACGAATCCCGTCGGAATCGGATACACGTTCTCCAGGTCACGGAAAGCCGGGCTACCGTCGGGCGTCCAGCGGTTCAGGACCGACCTCGAAGCGGCCCGAGCGGCCAGCGGCTTCTGGTCTCCGTGAGTGAGCCAGTCACGACATGTGGAACTGACACACATCGGTCGTACTTCCGTTCCGTCAACGCGTTTGATGGTCATGAAGGTCGAGCAGTACGGTGTGGGTTTATACGCGCGTCAGTGGGACGGCAACGCGGGTTATGCCTCTCGAAAATCTGGCCCGAAGCGACGTAGTAACGGCACACGAAGACGACTCCGTTCAGGAACTCGCGACACGCATGGACGAGTCTCGAGTCGGTAGCGTCGTGATCACGGACGGCAACGAACCGATCGGGATCGTCACTGACCGCGACCTCGCGGTACGCGTGATCGGCGACGAGATGGACCCGACAGAAGCGACGGCCGGCGACGTCATGTCCGGCGATCTGGCGACGATCAAAGAAACCGAAGGATTCTATCAGGCGACCGAGTTGATGAGCGACCACGGCGTCCGCCGACTCCCGGTCTGCAACGACGACGACGAACTGGTCGGGATTATCACGTCCGACGACCTCAACGAACTCCTCGCGGACGAGCATATGCAGTTCTCTGACGTGATCCGATCGCAGAGACCCGAGTACTGACGGTCTCGTGGATATTCCTAGCGCGTTAGCCGCCGCCAGTCCACGATTTTCGTCGCCGATTCGAGATCGACCGCCGCTCCGGCTACCGGTCGACCCCGGACAGATCGGCTACGCCGGGTAGAAAGGCACTTCACGGTGACCGCCCACCCACGACACGTGAGTGCTGACGCCCCGCAACGCGTCGAGGTCTACCCCGACCGCGAGGTCGTCGTCGAGTTCGATCCAGATCTCACCTTCGAGTGCGTCGACGACTGTACGTGGTGTTGCCACCACGGCGTGCTCCTGTACGACAGGGACCTCCTCGAGTTAGCCCAGCGGGCGAACCTCGCCGAGACGACGACGGAGTTCCGCGGCGAGAAGTTCGTCACGCGCGAGACGAAGGATCGCAACGACCACGTCGCCGAGGACGGCTCCGCCTGCGCCTTCCTCCGGGACGACGGCCTCTGTTCGCTGCACCTCGAGGAGGACTGGAAACCGACTCGGTGTTCGATCTTTCCGCTGGGGGTCCGACTCGAGGACGGCGACCTCCACGTCGATATCCGTGACTCGGCCCACGACCACTGTGAGGGACTGGACGTCAGCGAGCGGCGCGTCATCGACAATCTCGATGCCTTCCTCCCGGAGCTCCTGTGGGAACTCGCGAACCCCGATTCGGATCGCGAACTGTAGCTGCGTCGCGAGCGGTCAGTACAGAAGATTCTTGAGAAAATAGCACCGCGAAGCGGTATGGCCAGTACAGCTGTTGTCGTGCGCGTCCTGACGGTGGAGTCACGGAAGAGGGACGATAACTCGTGACCGACGACATCGAGTTCGACGTGGGTCGCCGGAGTGTCCTCGGCGCACTCGCCGGCGTCGGTGGAGCCACGCTGGCTGGCTGTTCGGCGTTCAAACGTGAGCGCGACGGCCAGACGAGCGGTCTGGACGGCGAAGCCGCTCGAGAGTTGGCGACGGAGTTCGCCCCGACGTTGTACTTCGATGCCAACGAACCGTGGTTTCCGACGGACCCGCGGCCCTACGCCAGCGAGCGCGACGGCGAGACCGTCGTCACCGGATTCGATGCCCTCGACGGGTATCACGAGCGATACAGCGACGGAGACCCACCGGATCCGACGGTGTTCTACAACGCTGTCGCGTACGAGGACTCGCCACTCGCCGTGGTCCAGTTCTGGTTCTATTCGGTGTTCGACCAGTTCACGACCAACTTCCACTGGCACGACTGGGAAGTGCTGCACGTCTTCGTCGATACGGAGACTGACGAGCCGCAACTGTACGTCGCCAGTTCCCACTCCCGGAAGGTACCGAACAACGAGTTCCTGGATCCGGATCCGGCGATGGTGCCGCGCATCCTCTCGGAACTCGGCTCACACTCGAGTGCGCTCTCGGTCAACGACGTCCCCGATCGCTTCCAGCGGGTCGCCATCGAAGATCTGCTGGCAGACATCACGAACACGACGCTCGAGGGCGTCGAAGACCTCGCGGACCTCGAGTTACCGCTCGCGTACGGACTGCCGCGAGACGAGGGGTCACGGCTTCCCTACCTCGTCCCGGAGTACGAGGGGGTCCCGATATACGAGCACGAACGCTTGCCGTCAGTCACTCGCGAGTCGCTGATCGGCGACGACCTGACGGTCCGATCGTACGACACGCTGACATCGCCGCCGACGGATCTGCCGATGCGCGAGACGGGATTCGTCTTCCGACACCGCGACCGGGAGGCCGACGCCGACGTCGAGTACGACCTCGTACCGAGCAGCGAGGTCGAACATATCGCGGCCTTCACCGGACCGCAGTTGAGCTTCGAGTTCACCGTCCCCGACGTGGTCGAGGACGCCATCGCCGGTCATATCACGACGACAGGGACGCCGTGGACCCAGCCCCGCTACGGTAATCCGGCGGCCGACATCTCCGTTCCCGACCACCGGACGGCACTGGCCGACCGCTACGACGCCATCGGCGATTCGGCACCGATAAACAGCGTGATCGCCCGCGTGACGGAGGCGGTCACGACCGACGACGCACCGGAGAACGAGGGGCTGACCACGACGGAGACGGCCGTCGAGTCGGTCGTTCTACTGGAGAGTGATCCCGCGGCCGTCCCGACGTTCGGTGGCATCGCGGTCGTGCAGGACGTTCCGGCCGGCGATCATCGGCTGACAGTCAACGGTGCAGGCCGCGCGCCACACAGCGAACGCGTCGCTGTTTCAGACGACGGAACACCGACGGTAGCCGGCGTCAGCGGCGAGATTCCGCTGGTCGCCCGTGATCGCGCGACGAAGCTAGAGATCGGCGGCGAGAAGACCGCGACCGATCTCTCGACGGTGGCCGTCGAAGACGATTTCGCCGGTCGGCTGTACGAGTCGTCGGTAGACGGAAACGACGCCGTCTACGTCCACACCGGCGGGGCCTATACGACGGAGGTTCGAGACAGCGACGACGCCATCGGCGCCTATCGGATCAACCCGACTCCCGGGAGCAAGTCGACGGCCCGCATCGAGCGCCCAGAGACGGGGAAAGCACAGCTCGCGACGTTCGTGGCGGATATCGCCGACGAGACGCGAGAAGAGATCGCGGCGCTGAGCAGTGACGGTGATTCGTCGAGCGCCGTCGAGGGACTCGAGCGTGCCCTCGCAGCCGTCGTCGAGGCCGCACGAAAAGCCGCCGAGCGCGCACGCGACAGTGGGCGAGGCACTGCCGACGAACAGCTTACCACCGTTGCTGAGCGCCTCCAGCGGGTAGAGCAGCGTCTCACCGAGGCGAGCGGTGACTTGCCCGACCCCCTCTCGAACGCGTCGCAAAACCGGATGGAGCAAGCCGATCGACGCACGAAACAGGCCCGGAACGCCGAAAAACTCTCCGCAGACGATTGAACGACATCTGTACGAGCCACGGTACCATGCATCTCCAATGTTTTAAACGTCTGGCGCACGTAGTCTGGCTGTGACAGAAGACTCCGGGCGACGGAACCTCCGTATGCCCAACAGCGATGAAGTATTCGCCGTCGTAACCGAACACCTCGGTGGCAACCACGTTCGCCTCCGCTGTGAGGACGGCGAGGAGCGACTCGGCCGCATCCCGGGGCGCATGAAATACCGCACCTGGATCGAGCAAGACGACATCGTCGTCGCAGAGCCGTGGGACTGGCAGGACGAGAAGGCCACTATCGAGTGGCGCTACACCGGTCAGGACGCCGACCAGCTCCGCCGCGAAGGTCACATCGATTGATCGCTTCGGTTTCGGCCTGAGACACGCATTTCTCTCGACGGAAACATGGCTCGATAGCACGAGCGCTGTACGAGCACCCGCTCGAGCTACCGCAGCGCGAGGCGGAGCCCGGAAAGGAGGCGCGCTAACAGAAGTACACCCAGTAGGTGTGGCCGTCCGAGCACGTGACCGTCGTGTAGTCGCCGAACGCCGCGATCGATCGCCGCACTTTCACGGCCGTCCCTGGGCCGGGGAGCGAGACGGTCGCGTTCTCACTGCAGTAGGGACAGGAGACCGCACTCGTGGCTACGTCTTGCATTCTCGATCACCGTGACACGGTACGTCACGGGAAACGATAACGCTAGTACCGATTCGACCAGCACGTTCTCTCACGACGAAAAACGTCCGACAGGAACTGCGAGCGGTCGTTACTCCCGACGGGCGGTACGCGCGTCGACGCGCATCTCGACGTAGCGCCGTGCCCACGTCCGGGCGTGTGTTCGAAGCGACTCGCGTACGGCCGCGACGAGTCCGTCCGTCGGGGCGTGATCGATTGCATCGCTGTCGTCTACTGCGGACTGCTCACCCGGTTTCCGGGGCCCCTCTGGAAAACTCATGGTAGATTGTAGCACGGGGGGCGTGATAAACGTTGATGATACTCCGAGTACGCGAGGCGACGCCGGACCGACCAGCAGTTACCGGCCGCTGCCCACCTCAAACCCTGTACGAACGGTTACCAAGGCGACAGTAGACGGAAATACTCTTGTTTCCCAACTCATAACGCTGGGCTCACGGCTCAATGACCCCTTCGTCATCGTCCACCAGCGTCCAGAAAGCCTTCCTCAAGTACCAGCACGTCTTCGTGTTCCTCGCACCGTTGGCGTTCGTGGTCGGCGTCTACTTTTTCGCACCGACGGAGTCCGCCAATCCGGGCACCGGTTACTGGCTCGAGTACTGGTGGCTGTTCATCGCGTTTCTCCTCGGAGCGACCATCGTCAACACCGTCGGGATCAGTGGTTCGGCACTGTTCGTTCCCTTCCTCATCTTCGTGTTCCCGCTGTTCGCGTATCCGCTCGAACCCAACACGCTGGTGAAAATCGGGCTCATCAGCGAGTCGTTCGGCCTCTCGAGTTCCGCGCTCGCCTTTATCCAGTACGGACTGGTCGACCGCCGGCTCGCGACGACGCTGGTTCTGGGCGGCGTCCCGTTCGTCGTCGCCGGCGCGTTGCTGTCGTTCGTCATCCCCGAACCGCTGTTCCACGCGCTGCTCGGTATCGCGCTCCTCGCGGCGTCGTTTCTCCTGTTCCGGGCGAACCTCGGCCACGAGGAACCCGGCGGCAGCTCCGGCGGTACCGGCGATAAAACGGTGTCTACCGACGGCGGCGAACTCCCCGACGACGCGAACAAACTCGGCCCTGCGGGGGTCGAACGGGACGACAGCGGCACCGTCACCCGGGTCGATCGTGAGGGAAACGACTACCGGTACTCCCTGGGTGGCTACGTAGAGCGGTTCGCCAACTACAGCGTCGGCGGCGTCTTTCAGGGGCTGGCCGGCTTCGGTATCGGCGAACTCGGCATCATCTCGATGCTTCGGACCGAGGTCCCCGTCCGCGTCGCGATCGGTACCAACCACATCGTCGTCGCGACGACGGCCGTGCTGGCCTCGCTGGTCCACGTCTTCGGCGGCGGGCTGGTCCCGGGTGGCCACAGCATGAATCTCGCATCGACGCCGTGGAACATGGTCATCTGGACGGTCCCCGCGACGACGCTCGGCGGCCAGATCGCACCGTACGTCTCCGCCGCGCTGGACACCGGGACGATCAAGAAGGGCGTCGGCGGCCTGTTCGCGATCATCGCCGTCGCGCTGTTCCTGATGGCCGTCGGCGGCTTCTGAAGGGCGCGGAAAGACATCGGTCAGCTATCCGGCCGCGCCAGTCACTCGAGCGAAGGGTCTCGATTCCCTACATAGGTATGAACCACGTTTAACACCGGTCGGATACTCACGTTCGAGTATGGAATCGCTGGCCGGTGAGTCGGTCGTCGTGATCGGTGGCGGAATCGGGGGGCTCTCGACGGCCTGTTATCTCGCCGACGCGGGTGCCGACGTGCGCGTCGTCGAGAAGAACGAACAGGTCGGTGGACGAGCGAGTCGGCTCGAGCGAGACGGGTTCCGGTTCGACATGGGGCCCTCGTGGTACCTGATGCCCGACGTCTTCGAGCGCTTTTTCGCCGATTTCGGCCGGACGCCGAGCGACTACTACGAGCTGACCCATCTCGATCCGCACTACCGAATTTTCTTCAAAGACGGTGACCAGGTCGACGTCACGCCCGACCTCGAGCGCACGAAAGCCGTCTTCGAGGAGTACGAGCGCGGCGCGGGCGACGCGCTCGAGCGCTACCTCGAGAAGTCGAAGGAGAACTACGAGGTGGGGATGAAACACTTCGTCTACGAAGACCGCGAGCGCTTGCGAGACTACATCGATCTCGACGTGGCCCGCCAGGCCCGCGGCCTCTCGCTGCTGGGGTCGATGCAGGGCCACGTCGAGGGCTACTTCGACCACCCGAAGCTCCAGCAGATCATGCAGTACACGCTGGTGTTTCTGGGCGGATCACCGACGAACACGCCGGCCCTCTATAATCTGATGAGCCACGTCGATTTCAACCTCGGCGTCTGGTATCCCGAGGGCGGCATCGGCGCGGTCATCGACGCGGTCACCGAACTGGGGCGGGAACTCGGCGTCGAGTACGACACCGAGCGGCCGGCGACGGAGATCAAGGGCCGCACGGGCGGGTTCGAAGTCGAGACCGCAAGCGGCCCGGTGCGTGCGGATCTGGTCGTGAGCAACGCCGACTACGCACACACCGAGCAGGAACTGCTCACGCCCGAGCGGCGCGGCTACGACGCCGACTACTGGGAGGAACGGACCTACGCCCCCTCCGCGTTCCTGCTCTACCTCGGCGTCGAGGGCGACGTGGACGAACTCGCCCACCACACGCTCGTCCTGCCGACCGACTGGAACGAACACTTCGAGCAGATCTTCGACGACCCGCAGTGGCCCGACGATCCCGCCTACTACATCTGCGTTCCCTCCGAAACCGACGACACCGTCGCGCCCGACGGCCACAGCGCCCTGTTCGTCCTCGTCCCGATCGCGCCCGGCCTCGAGGACACGCCCGAAACCCGCGACCGGTACCGCGATCTGGTTCTCGCGGACATCGCCGCGAACACGGGAACCGACCTCCGGGATCGGATCGTCCTCGAGGAACGGTTCTCGGTCGACGACTTCGCGAGCCGATACAACAGCTACGGCGGGACGGCGCTGGGGCTGGCCCACACCCTCCGACAGACCTCGCTGTTCCGACCGCCCCACCGCTCGAAGGAAGTCGACGGACTCTACTTCGTAGGTGGTGATACCACGCCAGGGATCGGCATGCCGATGTGTCTCATCAGCGGCAAGGTGACGTCCGAAAAGGTGCTCGAAGATCACGGATGAACGACCCGAACGACCGCGACGCGCGCTCGAGGCGTCGATGACTGGGGGCTCGAGCTCGACGGCCGCGACTGACACCGCGGTCGGCGAGCAGCTGTCGTACCTGTTGACGCTCTCGCGGCCGCGCTTCTGGCTGTATCTGGCGGGGCCAGTCCTCGTCGGTGTCGCCTACGCCGCGGCGTCGACCGGCGAACTGGTCACGCCGGCGACGGTCGCGCTGTTCGCGTACTTCCTCGTGCCGGCGAACGTCTTCCTCTACGGGATCAACGACATCTACGACCGGGAGATCGACGCGGAAAACCCGAAGAAAGACAATCGGGAGGCGCGCTACCGCGGCCAGCGATACGTTCCGGCGGCCGTCGGGCTCTCTGCGGCCCTCTCGCTGCCGTTTGTCCCGCTGCTTTCACCGGCCGCGCTGCCCTGGCTCGCCGCGTTCCTCGTCCTCGGGGCGGCCTACAGCGCCCCGCCGGCCAGGTTCAAGACGACGCCCGTCCTCGACTCCGTCTCGAACGGGCTCTACGTGACGCCGGGGATCGCCGCCTACGCCGCCGTCGCCGCCGCGCAGCCGCCGTTCCTCGCGATCACCGGCGGCTGGCTGTGGGCCATGGGGATGCACACCTTCTCAGCGGTCCCCGACATCGAACCCGACCGCGAGGCGGGGATCCGGACCACCGCGACGGTGCTGGGCGAGGGCCGCACCTACGCCTACTGCGGCGCGTGCTGGCTCGCGAGCGCGGTCGCCTTCGGCGCGCTCGACCTCCGGCTGGGCGCGCTCATGCTCGCCTACCCCGCGCTCGTCGCCGTGATCGCGGTCGCCGATGTCGCCGTCGACCGTGCCTACTGGTGGTTCCCCGCGATCAACACCGTCGTCGGTGCGCTCCTGACGATGGGCGGACTGTGGAGGCTGATGCATGGCTAACGACGAGCCGACCGGATCGGCCTCGAGCCCGCACGCGAGTCCCGGTCCCGACGCCGTCGTCGAGAATACGCGAGCCGTAGTCCAGCGCCGGCTCGAGCAGCTCGTCCGCGAGAACCGCTTCACGATCGCAGTGGTCTTCCCGGTCGTCGGCGCGGTGTCGCTGCTCGCGAGCGCGGAGGGGCTACTCCCGCCGCCGCTTTCGTACAACCCGTTCTTGCTCCTGTTCGGGACGCTGGTGATGCGGTCGCCGCTGATCGTCGCACTGCTTCCCGAGATCGACCGACGAGCGCTCGTCCCGCTGGCCCTCCTGACGGCGTACACCTACGCGATCGAGTTCGTCGGCGTTCGGACCGGCTGGCCGTACGGTCAGTTCGAGTACGGCATCGAGCTGGGGCCGATGCTCGGCGAGGAGGTGCCGCTGGCGCTACCACTGTTTTTCGTCCCGCTGGTGCTGAACGCCTACCTGCTCTCGTTGCTGGTACTGGGTGAGCGCGCAACGCGCGCTCTGCCCCGGCTCCTCGCCGCGATCGGCGCCGTTCTCGCGATCGACCTAGTCCTCGACCCAGGGGCCGTCGCGATCGGCTTCTGGTCGTACGTCCCGCCGGGCGGCTACTACGGCGTCCCGCTCTCGAACTACCGTGGCTGGCTGCTTTCGGGGGCCGTCGCCGTCGTCCTCGTCGATCTCGCGTTCGATCGTGCGGCCGTCTTCGAGCGCGTCCGGGCCTGCGAGTTCGCGCTGGACGATCTGGTGAGTTTCGTCCTGCTCTGGGGAACGATCAACGTCCTCTACGAGCAGTGGCTGGCGGCCGCGGTGGCCGGCCTGTTCTGTCTCGCCCTCCTCCGAACGGGTCGGTACGATCTCGCGATGATCGAGGCGGCGCTGCCGGGGCGTCACCGCGGGCGATAGCCGGCAGCGACCGCGACTCGGCCCAGCCCAGTGTCGGGAGCAAAAAACGGATCGAAGCTGCCGGCACGCTCCTTTTGGCCACGAGGGTCCCATCGGTCGGTATGGCAACGCGAGAGCCCATCGAGTGTCCGGTCTGTCGGGAGCCGACGGCCCAGGGCCAACAGCTCGAGGACCACCTGCTCGAGGGCCACTCGAAGCCCGAGTTGGCGTCGTTCGTCGCCGCCGAGACTACCGTCCCGGCCACCGACGACCCCGCCGACTGACGGCCCACGGCCCGCGATCGGGCGCTCAGACGAACAGACTCGAGATGACGTCGCCGAACAGGAGTAAGAGCACGACGGCGGCAACCGTCACCGCGAGCCAGACGCCGAGTCCGATCGCAGTCGTTCGCGCCATCGATCGTTCCTCCTCGATGACCTCCGCGTTCGTGTTCGTAGACATAGCCGTTCGTTCGACTGCCGGGACAACAAACGGAAATCCACCATATCGAGGGGTTTGATATGCGCCGTCGAGCTACCGGGTCGGCACGCCGTCGCCGTGCTCGGGACCGCGCCGCTCCGGTTCGGCCGTCGGCACCGCCGACACCCGCTTGAACACGGCCTCCGGGTCGCGGTTCCAGTGCCAGTGCCAGCGCGTCTTCGCGAGACACCAGAGTTTTCGGGCCGTCGACAGGGACGGCTCGCTCGAGAGCACGTCGTACCCCTGCGCTCGGATGACGGTGTGGTGTTCCGCGTAGAGGACCGCCGCCAGCAATACCGGAAGCTGGCAGTCCTCGGGAAGGTAGCGAATACCGGCGACGCCTTCGCGGTAGAGGTCCTCGGTCCGCTGGAGTTCGCTGGCCATCACCGCGCCGAACGACTCCGAGTGCTCGAGTCGTTCGATCTGTTCGGGATCGACCCCGTGGTCCTGCAGCGTCTCCTGGGGGACGTAGATCCGGTCGCGCTCGACGATGTCCTCCCGCACGTCGCGCAGGAAGTTCGTCATCTGGAACGCCTCGCCGAGTTTGACCGCGTGGGGGAGCGCGGCCTCCTCGGCGTCCGGTTCCATGATCGCCGTCATCATCACGCCGACCGACGCGGCCGAGCCGCGCATGTAGGCCTCGAGGTCTGCGTAGGTATCGTACCGGTCGGTCTCGATGTCGGTCGCCATCGCGTCGATGAACGTGTCGACCTCCTCGTCGGTGATCCCGTAGCGCTCGCGGAGCTCCCCGAACGCCTCGAGAACGGGATCGTCAGGCGGTCGCTCGCCGAGGGCCTGTGCCCGGAGGTCCTCGAGTCGGGCTCGCTGCTCCTCGGGAGGAGCGCCGTCTGCGTCGTCGACGACTTCGTCCGCGATTCGGAAGAACGCGTAGAGGACGTGCGTGGCGTGTCGCACCCGCTCGGGGAGGAAGCGCGTCGCGAGATAGAACGTCTTCCCGGTCCGCTTCTGTATCGCCTTGCCTGCGTCGATATGTTCCTGTCTCATTGGTGTCTCGTGAGCCCCGCCTACTGGCGATCGGATGTATCTCCTACGACACGTGTATATAAAGTATCACCCCCTCACTATGTTCAGCTGAACCGACTCGGGCAAATTCAGCGTAATTCATGATGTACCCTCCGGCCTTCTGCCGCGACCGAAGGGAATGAGTAGACTGGAGAGGAAACCGGCATGGTACAATACAACCGGCACACTGCGGGCGACCGATACCCAACCGGTTAAATACCGTCGCCTCTTCTCTGAAGTATGGACGTGCGTCGAACCGCCGTCGTGAAACTCACCGTTTCCGACGAGCAACGCGACGCACTCCACCGAACCGCCGAGCAATACCTGTACTGTGCGAACCGAACCGCCGACTACTGTTGGTCGGACACGTCGTTCACCGAGTGCAAGACCAACAAACGGCAGGTGCGGGACGCGCTCTACTCCGAACTTCGAGAAGAGACGGAGTTACAGGCACAACTCGTTCAAGCCGCGATTCGTCGCGCCGTCGACGCCGTCAAAGGCGTTGTTGAACGCTGGAAGAAGGGACGGCGCGTCTCTTGCCCGACGTTCACCGCCGAGACGATGGATTACGACACGCGGAGCGCAACCTTCTACCGACGCAAGGTGTCGCTGGCAACTGTTGAGGGCCGGGTTGAACCGTCGTTCGTTCTCCCGGCAGACAGTCCGACGCCCTACGAACGGTATGTTCTCTCCGAGAACTACGAGTTCCGTGAGAGTACGCTTCGGTACGATGCGGCTACCGACGAGTTCTACCTTAATATCTCGACTCGGCAGTGTGAGTCGGACGGCAACGTCGCAGAGGTTCCGGTAGATACCGGGCACCTCGACCAAACAGTCCTCGGTATCGACCTCGGCGTCAACAGTCTCGCCGTCTCCTCGACCGGCACGTTCTGGCAGGGAGACGACTACGACCACTGGTGTCGTGAGTTCGAGAAGCGACGTGGTGAGATGCAACAGCGCGGCACCCAAGCCGCACATAACGCCCTACTTCGACTCGGGAAACGCGAAGAAGGATGGCGCAAACAGTACATCCACACGGTTGCTAACGAACTTGTCGCGGAAGCCGTCGAACACGACTGCGACGTTATCGCGTTCGAAGACTTGACCGACATACGCGAGCGACTTCCACACGCGAAGTGGCACCACGTCTGGGCGTTTCGACGCCTAGTCGAGTACGTCGAGTACAAAGCGCCTGAACAGGGTATCTCCGTGGAGCAGGTCGCGCCGAACCACACGTCCCAACGCTGTTCTCGGACGGACTGTGGGTTCACGCACGAGGACAACCGACATAGAGAACACTTTGAGTGCCAGAAGTGTGGGTACGAGGTGAACGCGGATTACAACGGTGCGAAGAACATCGGGCTACGATACGCCCGGAAGCGGACACACAGACTCCGTTCCTCGCCCACGTCGGGGAGCGGAGACGCAGAAGTAAACCTGTGTGTAAATGGTGGGACGTTGAACGGTGAGAGTCACCGGCCTATTGCCGGAGACTGATCGCCGGGAGTCCATATCAAAGCCCCATCTGCTCACGGGCGCTTCGCGCCCGTTCGCATGGTCAGTGGGACCTCCAGTCCCACGCTACCCGCATGGACCGAGGCGCGGAGCGCCGAGGGGGTAGGGTGGAGTAGTTTACTCGAACAGTTCGTCGAGCAGCTTTCGCTGTGCGGTCCGCAGGTGCTGGTGGAACGTCGATCGGGAGATGTCCATCGACGCGGCCAGTTCTTCGCCGGAGACGTCGCGTGGCCACTCGAAGTAGTTGGCGTAGTACGCCGTCCGAAGCGCCGTGAGTTGGCGGTCGGTCAGCGAGGACTCGAGTCGCGCCGTCACGTCGTCCCTCGTTCGCGCCGGCTCCTCCCCTTCGTGATAGCTGACCAGTTCCACGCGGTCGTAGCGGCGCTCGAGCAGGTTGTATGCCGAGCGCGCGGCGCGTCCGTCCGGCAGTTCGATCGCGAGTTCCGCGGTCCCGTCCGTCGCCGTTAGCTGCCGGATCACCGCCCCGTGCTCGCTCAGCGCCGTCACGAGGCCGTCCTCGGCGGCGACCTCGAGGATAGTCTCGTCCTCGCCCCCGGAGAGGACCGTCACGTCGCGGCCGTCGACCATCGCCTTCGCCGCCCCCTCGGGGGTGACCTCGCGATCGGCGTGGAGGAAGACGAGCGGCGTGCCGTCCCGGTCGTAGGTTAGCCCGCGATAGGTTATCGACACCTCGAGTCGCCGCGATAGCGCCGCGACGAGCAGCGACGGGTCCTCGATCGTGAACTCGACGGCGACGACGCGCTCGGTCGTGAGCATCCGCTTGGTCTCGAGGGCGTTCATCGCGGTCGCAACCGTTCCGGAGAGCGACTCGAGGACGAGCAGTTCCCGCTCGTCGAACGCGTCGGGTTCGTCGGCGAACACGACCAGGACGCCGTAGGTGACGTCGCCGTACGCGATGGGGAGCGCGGCGACCGACTGGAAGCGGTCTCCGGCCCCCGACGGCCACCACTGGTCGGCGTCGGCGAACGACGCCACGTCCTGAATCAGTTGCGCGTCGCCGTCTTCGACCGCCCGAACGGCGGGATGGGTCTCGTCGGTACGCAAGACGAGTTCGTCGTCCTCGAGGGGGACCTCGTCCCGGCCGGCCCACTCGCGGGGCGAGAGTCGCTGATTCGTCACGTCGACGCGGCCGATCCAGGCGAGGACGTACGGATCGGTCTCGGCGAGCCGTCGGCAGACCTCGCGTTCGATCTCCCCCCGCGTCCCCGCGCTGACGGCGGCGTCGGTGACGTCTCTGATCAGCCCGTCGACGCGGTCGAGGACGTGCTCGAGCGCCCGTCGCTCCTCGCGAACCTGGTCGGCGTTTTCCGCTGCGGCGATCTCGGCGAGCTTTCGCTCGGTGATCTCGAGGTGGACGATGGAGACCAATCGTCTGCCGTCGTCGGTAAAGCGATTGGCCCGCATCATGAACCACTGCTTCTCCTCGGGAGTGTGGCAGGGGTACTCCATCTCGAATGATTCCTGCTCGCCCGCGAGGACGGCTTCGATACCCGCGACCGCCTTTTCGGCGTGCTCGTCGTCGCCGGTCGCGGCGGTCGCGAGGTAATCGACGCCGACGTGGTTGTCGTCGTCGGCACCGTTAGAGCCGAACTCGCGCCATGAGCGGTTCGTCAGCAGGATTTCCCCGTCGCCGTCGATGATAGCCACGGTGATCGGAAGCGTCTCGAGGGCCGCTGCAGCGAGGTCGTGGCTGACGTCCATCGGATTGTCAGTTCGGGTTTCAGCCCCATAACGGACCCGGATGATCGTAGCCGTTCGCGGCGCACGTATCCACGAGAAATCGAGATTGGCGGCCGAACTGGTTGGAAATCGGGACAGTCACAGGGAGAAATTTAAGTAAATGCGGTATCGACCCGGTGCTATGAAGCGCATCGTACTCCTCGTCGTCGCGGCGGTCTGTCTGGCGTCGCTCACTGGCGCCGGTGCCGCTCAGTCGACCGAGGAGGTAACGGTCACCGTCCACGTCGTCGACGACGCCGGGAACGCCGTCAGCGACGCCTCGGTGACCGCATCGTGGGAAGGGGGAGAAGCGACCGGAACGACGGCCTCGAACGGGCAGACGCTCATCGACGTTCCGAAGGGCGCGGACGTTTCGGTCACCGTCGATCACGCCGACTACGTTCTGAACAACCCGGCGAAGCTCGGCACGGTGAGCGATCACACTACCCGGACCGTCGAGGTCCACGCGCCGACCGACGGCGAGATCACGGTGACCGAAGACGGCGAGCCCATCGCGGACGCGACGGTCGAACTCACCAAGGTCGGTGACGACCGCGCGGCCGCGACGGGGACGACCGACGCCGACGGCGTCTTCGCGGTCGAAGCAGTCGAAGCGGGCGTTTATGACGTGACCGTCCGCAAACCCGGCTACTACGAGCGGTCGACGAGCGTCGATCTGGAGTCGACCGACAGCACGACGGTCGACATCGAATCCGGGACCGCGGAGGTCACGTTCGCGGTCACCGACGGCATTCTCGAGCAGCCGCTCGAGATCGACGTGACGATTCTGCACGACGGCAAGCGCGACGCGACCCTCTCGACGAACGAGAAGGGCAAGCGCAGCATCGACCTGCGGGTCAACACAAAGTACACCGTCCGCATCGAGGGCGACGGTTACGGCACGCACGAGCGGCAACTGACGGTCGACGAGACCGACACGAGTCGGAGCTATCAGATCGAGCGAACGCCGGCGCTGACCCTCGAGACTGCAAACGAACGCGTCCTCCTCGGTGAGACCGTCGGCGTAACCGTCACCGACGAATACGGCGAGGCCGTCGAGGGCGCGACGGTCCGCGTCGACGGCTCAAGCGCCGCGACGACGAACGCGGAGGGGACCGCGACGGTCCCCGTCGAGACGGCGGGCGAACTCGAACTGACGGCCGAGGCCGACGGGACGACCTCGAGTCCGGTCGTCGTGGAAGGCGTGGATCCGAACGGTGAGGGCTCGAACAGCGACGAGGAGAGTGACGACGGAAACTCGAGTTCCGAAACGTCGGAAAACGACGGAATGCCCGGTTTCGGATCACCGGCCGCGGTCGTCGCGATCGCCGCACTGATCGTCGGACTTGTCGTTCGCCGGCACTGATCCGAGCGGCGATGGCAGTCGCCCGCTAGAACGTTTTCGAAATGATACGTTCGGCAACGCTTATATGTTAGTTTGTGGACGCCTTCCACGGAGATCAGGCGTGCTGGGTGACTGATCCACTCGACGACGAGCAGAGTACCGGGTTCGGGCGGTTCGCCGGAACCTCGGCCCGCTCCAGGACAGGTACTCGACGGTCGTGGTTGAACCGACGAGGAGATCTCCGATCGGAATCCGCGCGAACGGACGGGCGGTCCGACGGCGGCTCGCGTCGCGTCGGATCAGGTCGGCCGAGTCGCGTTGTCCACGCTCATCCCCTGTCAACTGCGGTCGCGGCCGATCGTCACACACCGATCGGCCGCACGACCCGTTGGTCGACGTGACACTGTCGTCCAGTCGAACAAACGCCTATGGTATCTCGTAGCATACTCCGTGACATGGCGAGCAACACAGCTTTGCACGGACAGTCGCGATGTCGCAACTGCGGCTTCGAGGCCCCCGGCGGAGGCGACGAGTGGCGACGGATCGTCGTCCCGAAACTCGGCCGGATGACGCAGTGTCCGAACTGCGAGAGCACGGACGTGATCACGAGCCGCTGACCGTCGGCCGAGTGCGACGCCGCCGAGCGGGCGCCGTCGGCGCGACGACACACCGAGCGCGCAGACAGACTCTTGAGTGTCTCGGCCCTACCGAAGACCATGAGCAACGAGGCAGACCGCGCGTCGACGACCGACGACGAGTGGCGCGAGACGCTGAGCGACGAGGAGTACCGGATCCTCCGCGAGGCCGGCACTGAACCCCCGTTCAGCGGCAAATACGTCGATCACAAGGACGACGGCACCTACGCCTGTGCCGGCTGCGGAGCCGAACTGTTCGACTCCGAGACGAAGTTCGAGTCGGGCTGTGGCTGGCCGAGCTTCTACGACGTCGACGACGCCCGCGTCGAGACCCGACTCGACACGAGCCACGGCATGCGCCGCACCGAGGTCCTGTGTGCGAACTGCGGCGGCCACCTCGGACACGTCTTCGAGGACGGCCCCGAGCCGACCGGCAAGCGATACTGCATCAACTCCGTCGCCCTCGAGTTCGACGAGGAGTGAACGGCGGCCCGCCGCGAGTGCAGGCGTCATTCTTTTCGACACACTGCACGCACCTCTGCCCATGTCCAACGAGCGACCGACAGCCGAGGAACTGCGACAGGGGATGACCGTCGAGATCGTGCAAGACGACGCGGACCCGCAGTCCGAGGACACGGAGCCGCTCATCGGCGAGGTCGGGACGATCTACGGTGACGAACCCGAAGGCCCACACGTCGAATTGAAAAGCGGCGTCGTCGGCCACGTCCGATCGGTCGTGACCGACGAGTGACGCCTGTAGCCGCCAGTTCCGTCTTTCAACCATAGGCAGCTATTATTTTTAATTTTAAGGAAAAGCTACCACCCCCATCCAATTCCCAACTAGCTATCGGAGATATTCCGGAACATTCATGGTCAATGTGAGGGGATATATGAGTATGGCTCCGGAAGCGACGCCGATCGGGCAGCAGGGGGGAGCGTCGAGCGAAGTGATGGCGGCGGTCGACGAGATCGATGGCCGATCGCACCTCGTCGTCGCCGACATCGCTCGAGACGACGCCTGGCTCGCCCTTCCCGAGTCGGCGGCCGTGACGGTAGCGGAGCGCCGGTGAGCCGCTCTGAGTGCGATTTTTCTCGACGAACGCCGCCCCGCCTAACAGCAGGTGTCTCGAACCGCCGCGTGACGCGTCACGTCCCGTCGTCTCGAAACGCCGCGTAAATCGTCTCGGCGCGCGTCGGTCCGATTCCTTCGATCGCCGTCAGATCCCCGGTGTCCGCCTCGAGCAGGGCCTCGACGGTCGGATAGCGCTCGTAGAGCGTCGCGGCGAGTTCGGGACCGATCCCCTCGATACAGCCGTAGATTCGCTTGGTCGTCGGCTCGCGTCGACTCGGCACCGAACCGACCGGTAGCTGGCGGCTCGTCGGGTCCTCGGTATGTTTCCGACCGAGTCTGATCGCGAAGTCGACCAGCTGTCGGCGGTCCGTACAGGGGATGACTGGCACACCGTGACGGGCGGTGATCGAGGCCATTGACCCCCGAATCGACGCCGGCGGGACGCCCGTCCGCAGCGACTCGAGGCCGGCGAAGTCGTCCTCGAGCAGGACGTACGAGTGGTCGTAGGCGTCGGCCATCCGCTCGACCTGGTCGGCGAGATCCGAGCCGGATCGGCCGACGGCGCTCGAGACGTAATCGCGGAGCGTCTTCCGCTCGAAGCCGATCGAATCGATCGCGACGTCACCGGTCGCCAGCCGCTCGACGGCGACCGCAGTCACGTCGGGGTGGTCCCGAACGGCCTCGACGAAGCCGGCCGGCTCCCGATCGTCCACGGTGACGGTAACGCGCATGGCCGTCTGTAGGGGCTCGAGCGACGAACGGCTGTCGGTCAGCGGGCGTCGATCGGTGCGAGGGTCCGTTGGCCGAGAGTCCGCCAGCGGGATCAGCGCGGGGACCGAGCGATGCTTTCTATCGGTAGCGGATCGTAGCGGGAACGAATGTCTTCTACACGGACGCTCGACGACGCCCGACTCCTCGTCGTCGCGCCCCCCGAGGGGGACGCCGGAACACTGGCGAGCGCGCTCGAGGACGGTGCGCTCGACGTGACCGCGGTGTCGACCGCGGCCGCAGCCCTCGAGTCCCTGGCGTCTCGCTCGTTCGACTGTCTGCTAACCGTTCAGTCGTTCCCGGATTCGGGGACGACCGGGCTCGACCTCCTCGAGTCGGTCCGCGAGCGCGACCCCGACCTCCCGGTCGTCCTCGCGCCGGCCGACGGTGACGAATCGTTGGCCAGTGCGGCGATCGCCGCCGGCGTCTCGGCGTACGTCCCGCTCGATGGCAGCGACGACGGTTTCATCGAGGACTGCCGAGCGGCGATCGATCGCGCGATCTCGACGGAGCGGACGCGACGGGACCGTCGGGAACGCGCCCGCCAGTTCGACGCGATCTTCGAGGACCCGGACACGTACTCGTGGATCCTCGAGCCGGACGGGGCCGTTCGACGGGCCAACGAGCCCGCGCTCGCGGCGATCGACGCGACCGCGAGCGACGTTCGGGGACGGCCCTTCCACGACCTCCCCTGGTGGCGGGGGATCGGCGACGGCCGCGCGCCGATCCGCGAGGCGATCGACCGGGCGGCGGACGGCGAGATCGCACACCGAGAACTGACCCGGGTCCGCGCCGACGGCGGGAGCGCGACCGAAACCGACGACACGGACGGCGATCGCGCGCTCGAACTGACCGTTCGACCAGTTCGCGACGAGGACGGCGCGGTCACCTCGCTGCTCGCGCGAGCGACGGACGTCACCGAACGCGCTCGCCTCGAGCGGGAGTTGCGCGAATCCGAGGAGCTCCACCGGGTGACGCTCAACAACATGACCGACACCGTCCTCATCGCCGACGACGACGGCGAGTTCACCTACGTCTGTCCGAACGTTCACTTCATCTTCGGTTACACGGACGACGAGATCCACGAGATGGGGACGATCGACGAACTGCTCGGGCCGGAGCTCTTCGATCGCGACGAACTCGAGGAGGCCGGCGTGCTGACGAACATCGAGTGCACCGCGACCGATCGGGCGGGCCGCGAGCACACGCTGCTGGTCAACGTCCGCGAGGTCTCGATCCAAGGCGGGACGACGCTCTACAGCTGTCGCGACATCACGAAGCGAAAGCGCCGCGAGGAGGCGCTGACGGCGCTTCACCGGACCGCCCGCCAGCTCCTGTACGCCGAGACCGACCGCGAGATCGCCGACATCGTCGTCGAGGACGCGACGGACGTGCTGGATCTGGCGGCCAGCGCGGCCTACCTGTTCGACACGGACGACAACGTGTTACGGCCGGCGGCGTCCTCGCCGGGGATGGAGCGGTTACACGGCCCCGTTCGCGACCACCGGGCGACGGTCGACAGCGTTCCCGGTCGGGTCTTCGTCGACGGCGAGAGCCGGTTCTTCGCCGACGTCCGCGACTCGCCGGCGCTCTCGAACCCCGGGACCGACCTGCGGAGCGCGGCGTACGTCCCGCTCGGGGACCACGGCGTCTTCGCCGCCGGCTCGACGGAACCGGACGCGTTCGACGACGTCTCCCGCGAGCTGACCGACCTGCTGGCGGCGACCGCCGAAGCGGCGCTCGATCGGGTCGAACGGGAGCGGACGCTGCGCGAGCGCGACCGCGAACTCGAGCGGCGGAACCGACAGCTTACCCGCCTCAACGGGATCAACGAGATCATCCGGGAGCTCGATCAGGCGCTGGTCGGGGCCGAAACCCGCGAGGAGATCGAGCGCGCCGTCTGCGAGCGGCTCACGACCGCCGACCGGTTTTCCTTCGCCTGGATCGGCCAGCCCGACGCGAGCGGCGATCACCTCGAGTCGCGCGCCCACGGCGGGGCGAGCGAGGGACGGGAGTACCTCGATAGCGTGTCGCTCTCGCTCGCGGAGGCGAGCGAACCCGCGGTCAGGACCGCGGTCAACCGCGCAGAGACTGTCGTTCCGAACGTCGCCGACGGGCTGCGCGACGAGCCGTGGCGGTCGGCGGCGCTCGCCCGCGAGTACCAGTCCGCGGTGAGCGTCCCGCTGTCCTACGACGAGTTCGCCTACGGCGTGCTGACGGTCTACGCCGACCGGCCGGACGCGTTCGACGACATGATCTGTGCCGTCCTCGCGGAACTCGGCGAGACGATCGCCTCCGCGATCGCCGCAGTCGAGCGCAAACGTGCGCTGCTCTCGGACGCGAGCACGCGCCTCGAGTTCGAGGTCGCCGACGACGCGTTCGTCTTCTCGCGGCTCGCCCGGCGGGCCGACTGCCGGCTCTCGTTCGACGGCGGCATCCGCCACCGCGAGGACGGCGCGTCGGTGATCGCGACCGTCGAAGGGGCACCGCCCGACGCCGTCGTCGCCGCGGCCGAGGAACTCGTCGCCGTCGACGGGGCACAGGTCGTCGGCACCGACGAACCCGGCGACGGCGACAACGGTGACGTCGACGGCGCTGCCGGCGGGGCGGTCCTTCTCCACCTCTCGCGGCCCGTCTTCGCCCTGCAGCTCGCGGACCACGGCGTCGTCGTCCGCAGCGTCGACGCGACCCCCTCGAGCGCTCGGCTCGTCGTCGACGTGCCCCGATCCGTCGACGCGCGGGAGAGCGCCGAGGTCGTCTCGAAGGTGTTCTCGTCGGTCGAACTCGTCTCGAAGCGGACCGTCGAGCGGACGACGCCGCGGGACCTCCGATCGGAACTGCGTGAGCGACTTACCGACCGCCAGCTCGAGGTCGTCCGGTTCGCCTACTACGGCGGTTACTTCGAGTCGCCGCGCGAGCAGTCCGGCGAGGCGGTCGCCGAGACGCTCGAGATTTCGCCGGCGGCGTTCTACCGACACATCCGGACCGTCCAGCGGAAACTCTTCGAGGTCGTCTTCGACGAGGTCGGCCTTCCGGCAAGCCCTGCGGGAAGGGTTGAATAGTGAACGCCGAGCGAGCGCCGGCGCTAGCTATCTGACGAATACGTTCATCCTAATATCCCTATTATTCCTAGGTGCGACGAACGCCGCGACGCAGCTTCGATCGTCGTCTCTCCCATGAAAGACATCCAACTCGATCCCGAGGCCGAATCGACTTACGAGTGCTTCGACTGTGGAACCGTCGTCCGAGCGTCTGCGCCGAACGCCTGCCCCGAATGCGGCGCAGAGATGCGCAATCGTCACACACCGATCGAGTGAGCATGGCGTCTCATCAGCGTTCTCCACCCGCGAGCGACGAAGCGACGGCCACGTCGACCGACCACGAGAGCGCGCTCGAGACCGCGCGCCGACAGCTCGACCGCGCCGCCGCGGGGCTCGATATCGACGACGCCGTCCTCGAGCGCCTGGAACACCCCGCGGCGGTCCACGAGGTGACGGTGCCCCTCGAGCGCGACGACGGCTCCGTCGAGGTCTTCACCGGCTACCGCGCCCAGCACGACAGCGTCCGCGGCCCGTACAAGGGCGGCCTCCGCTACCATCCCGACGTGACTCGCGACGAGTGCGTCGGGCTGTCGATGTGGATGACCTGGAAGTGCGCCGTGATGGATCTCCCCTTCGGCGGCGCGAAGGGCGGGATCGTCGTCGATCCGAAGGAGCTGAGCGCCGACGAGAAAGAACGCCTCACGCGCCGGTTCGCACAGGAGATCCGCGACGTGATCGGCCCGAACGCGGACATCCCGGCCCCGGACATGGGAACCGACCCCCAGACGATGGCCTGGTTCATGGACGCCTACAGCATGCAAGAAGGCGAGACGATACCCGGCGTCGTCACCGGAAAGCCGCCCGGTATCGGCGGCTCCTACGGCCGCGAGGAAGCGCCGGGGCGGAGTGTCGCCATCGTCACCCGGGAGACCTGCGAGTACTACGGCTACCCGCTCTCCGAGACCACCGTCGCCGTGCAGGGCTTCGGCAGCGTCGGCGCGAACGCCGCCCGCCTGCTCGAGGAGTGGGGCGCGACCGTCGTCGCCGTTTCAGACGTCAACGGCGCGGTCTACGACCCGGACGGGATCGACGTCGGCGCGATTCCGTCCCACGACGAGGAGCCCGAAGCAGTCACCCGGTTCGCCGACGACATCGACGAGGACGACGGCGTCCGCCGGCTCTCGAACGGGGAGCTCCTCGAGCTCGACGTCGACGTGTTGATCCCGGCGGCCGTCGGCAACGTCATCACGGCGGACAACGCCGACGCCATCGCCGCCGATATCGTCGTCGAGGGCGCGAACGGCCCCACGACGTTCGCCGCAGACGCTATGTTGGAGGAGCGCGGAATCCGCGTAATCCCGGACATCCTCGCGAACGCGGGCGGCGTCACCGTCTCCTACTTCGAGTGGCTCCAGGACATCAACCGCCGCGCGTGGAGCCTCGAGCGCGTCAACGAGGAGCTCGAGTCGGAGATGGTGACGGCCTGGACCGCCCTGAGAGACGAGGTCGAACGACGGGATATCTCCTGGCGCGATGCCGCCTACGTGGTCGCGCTCGAGCGCATCGCCGACGCCCAGGAGATGCGTGGACTCTGGCCCTGATCGGCGGTCTTCGCCGGCTCTCCTGCGCTTCTCGCTGACGCTTTTCCGACCCTCCGTCGGCGCTTACGATCCCCGGTCGAGGTATTCGATCGCCTCCGCGTCGGTCACCTGCCCGAAGTCCCGGTAGTACTGGCCCACGGCGCGGAAGTTCGCCGGCGTCTGCAGGGCGATCACCGCGTCGGCCTCCCGCTCTAAGTCGTCGACGGCCCGCGGAGAGCCGACGGGGACGGCCAGCGCGACCCAGTCAGCGCCGGTCCCCTGTATCTCCCGGAGGCACGCGGTCGCGGTTGCGCCGGTCGCGACCCCGTCGTCGACGACCACGACGCGTTTCCCTCGCAGGTCCGGTAGCCCCTCGGTCTCGCGGTAGCGATCGGCCTTCTCGCGGGCGTTTTCGGCTTCTTCGGCCCGAATCTCCTCCATGTAGTCGTCGGACGCGCCAACCCGGTCGATCAGGTCGTCGTTGTACCAGACGCTCCCGTCGCTGGCGACTGCACCCAGCGCGACCTCCGGATTCCTCGGTGCGCCCATCTTGCGCGCGACGACCACGTCGAGATCGGCGTCGAGCGCGTCCGCGACCGGTCTGGCGACCGGCAGCGCACCGCGCGGGATGCCGAGGACCACATCGGCCCGCACGTCGCGGCGCTCGAGTTCCGCTGCGAGCTGCTCGCCAGCGTCGGTTCGATCGTCGAACATGGTCTTGCGGTGGAGTACGACGGCGGATTACTATGCGTTTACGTCGCATACGCCGGGATCACCCGCTGCTGTCGGATCGGCACCAGATTCAGCCATCGGACCAGAGCACGCCTGCCGAACGCCTACCGACGGCCGCTCGAGAAACGTGGTACGGGACGACTTCAGGAAACGCTCTCGAACGTCGGCGAGGAGTCGGACACGGACAACGGTCGCGTCGCGATCGTCGGCGGCAGCGTCGCGTATCCGAACCAGCCCGCGCTCGTCGGGCAAAGCGGCGCTGCGAACCGGGTCCGATCACGTCAGGGCGTTCGTCGCCGAGCCGACCTCCGAGATCGTCGCGGGCCAGTCGCCGAACCTGCTCGTCGATCGGTACGCAGGCGAGCGGTTCGAGGACGGCGCGGTCGACCGCGCCCTCGAGGTGGCCGACTGGGCCGACGCGTTCGTCATCGGCCCTGGGCTCGTCGACGTCGAACCGGCGGCGGTTCGCGAGACTGTCCGCGGCGTCGACGTGCCGACGGTCGTCGATGCGCTCGCGATCGAACCCGCCCTCGAGAGCGACCTCTCGAACGCGGTCCTGACGCCCAGCGATACCGAAGCCGATCCGATCAGTGAGACCTACGGCTCGCTCGAGGCGTTCTCCGAGGAGACGGGGCGGTCGTGACGCGGACCGGCGCCGTCGACGAGATCGTCACCGGCGGCGAGCGGATCGCGAACGAGACGGGCACCGCCGCGATGACCGTCGCCGGAACCGGGGACACGCTGGCCGGCATCGTCGCCTCGCTGCTGGGGCAGGGAATGGACCGGCGCGACGCCGCCGAACTCGGCGCGTGGATCCTCGGCGAGAGCGGCGAGCTCGCGACGGCCGCGTACGGTCCGGGCGTCGTCGCGACGGACGTAATCGAACGGATTCCGGATACGATCCGCTGACTGAACCGTCTCACCCGCTCTCTCCCAGACTACCGCTCCGGCTGTTCGTGAACGACGACGACCGTCATCGGCGCGTGACGAACGACGGCTTCCGAGACGCTCCCGAGCAAGACGCGGTCGACGCCGTGTCGACCGTGGCTCCCGACGACGATCTGGTCGAACCCGTTCTCGGTGGCGTAGTCGACAATCTCTCGGGCCGGCTTTCCCGATACGATCTCCGTCTCGAGCTCGCGGCCCGCGTCGGCGGCCGCCTCGACGGCCTCCTCGAGGAGCTCCCGACCGCGTTCCTGCGCCTGCTCGTAGCCGGGCAGTTCCGCGTCCGAACTGGCGAACGACGCCCAGTACCCCTCCGGCAACTGAACGACGTGCAACGCCGTGATCGCCGACTCCGGAACCTCCTCGAGCGCGTACGCGAGCGCCGCCTCGGACTGCGGCGAGCCGTCGACGGCGACTAACGTCTTCCGTGGCATGCACTCTGATACCACGGAGTCTGGTTTAACGACTGTCTCACGATCCCGTGTCAGTCCGCTTCGGGGGAACGTTCGGCCGATCCGTCGTCAATCGCGCCGTCGTCGGAGTCGACCGCGGACGATCGGCGTCGCCGGGAAGAGGCCGAGCTGCAGCCGCTCGATCTCGAGGACATCGAACGCGTCGTGAGCGACGAACTGCTCGACCGTCTCGCGGTTCAACTGACAGCCGGCGGCCGCGCGTTCCCAGACGGGATTCAGCCGGTCCTGTGCCCGCGCCCGCCAGCCGTCGTTGCGGACGTGCTCGAGGAAGCGCAGTTCGCCGCCCGGCCGCAGGACGCGAGCGACCTCGTCGAGGGCGGCGTCGGGGTCGACGATCGTACAGAAGACGAGACTCGAGAGCACGGCATCGAAGGCGTCGTCGGCGTACGGCAGCGACTCCGCGCGATCGTCGCGGAGACGTACCTGCATGGACGACCGATCGGCTGTCGCCGCCGCTCGGCGAAGCATGTTCGGATCCGGTTCGATCGCGTGGTACTCGAGGTCGTCACCGCCCGCGTCCGCGACGTACGGTATCATCGCACCCGTCCCCGCACCGAGGTCGAGGACGCGCCCCGAGAGGTCAGCCGCGAGGTACTCGCGGTGCGGGCCGATCAGGAATCGATCCGGCATGAAGCGGTCGTAAAGTGCCGCGAACACCGGGTGGTCGATCCGCCGCTCCCCCATCGTGCGCCGCAGCGTACAGTCTGCCATGGCGTTCTCGGTCCAACCGACGACGACCGGACTGATACTCGTTTATGTCGGACGGGGCCGTTCGGCGTTCGCTGACGCGATCGGCGTGTTCGATGACCCCTGCGTCTCGAGTGGTTTTATGGCCGGACCCCTCGGTGACACGCGTATGACCGACGACCGACTGCGCATGACCCCCGGCCCGACCGAGGTCCCGGCGGCCGTCCGCCAGCGGATGGCCGAACCGACGCCGAACCCCGACCTCGAACCCGAATTCTTCGAGTTCTACCGCGACTTGACCGCGAAACTCGAGTCGATCTACGGCGACGACGACATCGTGATCCTCGGCGGCGAGGGGATTCTCGGCCTCGAGGCCGCCGTCGCGTCGCTGGTCGAACCCGGCGATCGGGTGCTCTGCGTCGCGAACGGGCTCTACGGGGAGGGGTTCTCCGACTTCGTCGAGATGGCCGGCGGCGAGGTGGTGGTCTGTGACGCGCCGTGGCGCGACTCGCTCGACCCCGAGACGATCGAGTCCCATCTCGCGAACGGCGAGTTCGACGTCGCGACGATGGTCCACTGCGAGACGCCGACCGGCGTGTTGAACGACCTCGAGCCGGTACTCGAACTGTGCGACGACCACGACGTGATAAGCGTCGTCGACGCGGTCTCCTCGCTCGGCGGGGCGCCGGTGCCGACCGAGCGAATCGATATCTGCCTCGGGGCCTCCCAGAAGTGTTTCAGTGCGCCGCCGGGACTGACCGTCGCCTCGGTCAGCGACCGGGCCTGGGAGCAGATCGAATCGTTCGAAACGCCGTCACTGTACACCGACCTCGAGCCGTGGCGTGACGCCGCCGACGAGGAGTGGTTCCCCTACACGCACCTCTCGACGAACCTCTACGGGCTCGACGCGGCGATCGACCTGCTGCTCGAGGAGGGGCTCGAGGCCGTCTTCGAGCGCCACGAGGACGCCGCGGCGCGCTGTCGTGAGCGGGCGGCCGAGCTCGGAGTGGCGCTCTATCCCGACGGCGCGACCGCCTCGCCGACGGTGACCGCGCTCGAGGTCGAGCGGAGCGCCACGGAACTCCAGCGCGAACTGGCCGAGGAACACGATATCGTCCTCGCGACCGGGCTCGGCGACCTCGAGGACGACGTGCTCCGGATCGGCCACATGGGCCACAACGCGCGCGTCGACCGCGTCGAGCGAACGATGGACGCGCTGGAGGGTGTTCTCGAGTAATTCGGCGTCGTCGATCGGTATTTCACCGACTGCCAGGGTGTATTCACTTCGTCGTGATACGACGACACCGGCCGTTGGGACGTCTCCGGAGGCCGGTGCCGAGACTGAAACTGTCTACGCCCTATCAAAATAGCCACCGGAAACGCAATGGGATATTACCGATCGGAACGGTATTTCAACTTAACTCAGTATTCCACAGACACGTTACGTTAAAAAATGCGCCCGGTCAACACAAAAATTATAAATAACAATTAAGGTTTATGGTCACCCTTGGTTCGCGTGGGGTTACCATGACACAGGTCATATGGATCATCGCGGCAGTACTGGTGACGTTTACCGCCGGCTACGTGGGGTATTCGAGATACCTGACGCAGTTCGTCGAACTCGACGAAGAGGCGGAGACGCCGGCACATAAGTACGAGGACGGACAGGAGTACGTACCATCGAAGAAACCGGTGTTGTTGGGCCACCACTACTCGAGCATCGCGGGTGGTGCGCCCATCGTCGGCCCGATCACGGCCGGGGCGATCTGGGGCTGGGTACCGGCCCTGTTGTGGATCGCCATCGGGAATCCGCTGATGGGGGCCGTCCACGACTTCGTCTCGCTGTCGGGCAGTCTCCGCCACGAGGGGAAGTCGATCGGCTACATCATCGGCGAGTACGTCGGCGAGAGCGGGAAGAACATGTTGCTGTGGTTCGCGTTCCTGACGATCATCCTCGTCGTGGCGGTGTTCGCGCTCGTCGTGGGGATCGTCTTCAACGCGTATCCGCAGGTGGTGACGGCGTCGTTCATCTACATCGCGCTCGCGCTGGCGTTCGGCGTTTACCTGTACCAGTTCAACGGCCCGTTCGTCCCCGGGACGATCGTCTTCGTCGCGGGCGTGTTCGCCGCCGTCTGGGTCGGGCTTCAGTTCCCGGTCGCGCTGTTCGCCGGTGATTATCCGGCCGGAACGATCGTCCTGCTCGGCGGCGACGGTAGCTGGGTGCCCGGCGCAGGTGCGCTGGGCGGAAACATCGCGGGCTGGATTCCGATCGTGATGGTCTACGCCGGGATCGCGAGCGCACTTCCGGTGTGGGTGTTGCTCCAGCCGCGTGATTATCTGTCGTCGTTCCTGCTGTACGCGGGCGTCGGCGGGGCGATCGTCGCCATCATCGTTGGCACGCTCCTCGGAACGTCGTCCGAGCCGCTCGTCATCGACAGCTCGATCAGCGCGTTCGAAGGCTTCTGGGGCGTCGAGGCGGCCGGCTACGCGCCGCTGTTCCCGCTGCTGTTCATCACGATCGCCTGCGGGACGATCAGCGGGTTCCACTCGCTAGTCTCCTCGGGGACGACGGCCAAACAGCTCGACAACGAGACCGACGCCCGCCTGATCGGCTACGGCGGCATGCTCGGCGAAGGGCTGCTCGCCGCGGTCGCCCTCTCGACGCTCGCGGTGTGGGGCTTCACCGAAGGCGGCGGCATCGGTCAGGCGCTTCCGAACTTCGCGTCCGGCGGCGGGCTCATCCTCACGAGCCTCGGTATTCCAGAGACGGTCGGCGCCGTGTTCATGGCGCTCGTCCTCGTGAGCTTCCTGCTCACGTCGACCGACACGGCCGTCCGCCTCGGCCGGTACATGATGGAAGAAATCGTCGGCACGCCCGCGGGGCGGACCGACACGGGGCTGAACGCCGACCCCGCATCGATCGCGCGCGGCCGGTACACGAACCCGCTCGTGCAGATCATCCCGGCGTACCTGCTCGTCGTCTCCGGCCAGTGGGTCGTCCTCTGGCAGCTGTTCGGCGGCGCGAACCAGCTGCTCGCGGCGCTGGCGCTGCTGACCGCGACCGTCTGGCTCGCCAACTGGGACGACAACAAGCAGCTCATCTCGACCGGCGTCCCGATGGCGATCATGGTCACGATCACCGTCCTCGGGCTGCTGATCCTGGTGTTCTACGAGAACCTCTACCTGAACCTGCTGCAAGGCGGTGCGGGGTCCCTCGAGGGAGCGATCTCGTCGGGCGTCCAGATGATCCTCGGGCTCGTCCTCATCGGCCTGGCGCTCGCGCTCGTCAGGCTCGGCTACCGGAACATCAGTCGTGTCCGTCGTGAACCCAGCACGCCTGCGGCCGAACCGGGCGACGACTGACACACCGCGTCGCGCATTTTTTCGGCCGAACTACGACGGTTAGGGCCGGCTATCGCCAGAAGCGCTTCGCGAGCCGCGAAAAGAACCCCTCGTCGGGCGTGGTCACGTCCTCCCAGAGGGTGAACGCCTCGACGGCATCGGCGGCCTCGCTGGCGACGTGGTCTTCGGCGTCGGGAACGACGACGATCAGGTTGACCTCGTAGTGGCCGTGGTAGCCGAACTTCAGGAGCGTCCGGTCACGGAAGCCGGAGACGAACTCTCGAACGTCGTCGGGCAGTTCCTCGGCCACGAGGACGAACGTGAAGTCAGTCCCGAAGTGTTCTTCGTCCGCGATAACGTGTTCGTCCGCGAGCTCGTGCCCGAGGTCGACGAGCCGCTCGAGTTCCGCCACGGTCGGCCGGGAGTCGCGCCGGGCGAGGAGATACTCCTCGGCCTCGTGGTCGGCGTAGGAAAGCGCCGGATGGAAGAACTGCTTCTGGCTGAGCACCCGCATCTCCCCGTAGAGGTCCCACCGCTCGCCACCGACGCGGCGATCCTTCTCGAGGTCGTAGTTGTACATCAGCCGGTCGGAGACGCGATCGAAATACTCGTCGTCCCAGTCGGGGACCGCCTCGCGGATCTCGGCGGGTAGCTCCGCGGGCGCTGCTTTCTCGCTCATCGTGCTGTGAGGTTCGATACCGGCCCGTCGTGCTCCCGCGCCGATCCGGTTTCGTTCGATCCCATGACCTGTTCACTCATACCACTGGTTGCCGTCGGCCTATCAAATATCCGTCGGTGGACGCGGTTCCCCCTGGGACTGGCGTTGCGCGTCTCGAGCCGGACGATAGCTTTTAGCCGTCGGAAGCGTACTAGCGTGCAAGAGCCTCTCATGGGTGGAAAACAGACCGAATCCTGCGGCCGGTGCTCGATGTCGACCGTCGTCGACGTCGCCTCGTCCGGTGACGATGGCGACAGCGAAGAGCGCCGCGATCCATTCGCGGAGGGTGCGATCGAGATCGACGACGAGACGCTCCGACGCGTTTCGCCGGCCGCCTGGGCCGGCCGCGTGACCGACCGGATCGACGATCTCGGGCGCCGTCTCATCTACGGACGGTAGTCCGGGGCCTCGAGCGGCCGTCACGAATGCGTCACGAGATACGTCATCGCGAACAGCACGATCGCGGCCGTGGCCACGTTGACGAGACTGAACTCGATGAAGTCCAGAAACGCCAGCCCCCAGACGATCGTCCAGGCGAACAGCGTGGACAGCACGGCGTTCATCGCGAGCAGCACGCGTGGATCGCCCCGCGAGGACGAGACGCCCGCCTCGAACCCCTCCTGTTCCGAGTCACCGTTGCTCATACAGGGAGACGACGGTAGCGTCACTTAACTGTTCGCTGGCGGAGCACGCCACCCGATGGGGCGATCGACGGCGTCGCGAGGGCGGTATAGCTCTTTATCTCTCGAGGGCGAAACGGTTCGTATGCCCCTTCGAAACCGTCACGGGGTCCCCGTCGATCCGGTCCCGTTCGTCGTGGTCGTCGGACTCACGTTCATGATCTTGCTGTCGTTCGGTCCGCTGTACGGTCAGGCGCTCGGCCTGTCGCTCGAGGCAGGGATCGCGGCCTCGGTCGCGCTGTTCGTCGTCGCGCTCACCGTCACCTTCCACCGTCAGGTGTGGAACGCGGACCCGGACGCGCTCGTCCCCGCGGCGCTCCGCGCGGAGCGACTGTTCTATCTCATCCCGATCCTGACGGCGCTCATCGTCGCGCTCGCCGTCCCCCTGCTCGTCGGCTGAGCCACTGCGTTCGGTTCCTCACGGCGGGGTCAGCCTCGAATCGGGGATGGCTGTGGGATACGGTCACATGGATTATGGGGATGGCCCACGTACGGGCGGCCATGGGACTCATCGACTCGATGAAAGCGGCGCTCGCGTCGCCCGAACCGCGGAGCCGTCCCGACGACGGTTCGAAGGGAGCCTACTGGTGTGACGACTGTAACGTTCGAATCAGAGACGTCGAACTCGAGGGGGAACCGGTCTGCCCGGACTGCGGCGCGGAGATGCGCTTCGAGCGCGCGACCGGCCGCGACTGCGCGTGCTGAGACGGCGGTAGCGGCTCAGGGCTCGCGGACGACCAGCTCGTCGCCCTGCTCGTCGGGGAACGAACCCTCGAGAGCGTCGTCGCTCGCCCACTCCTCGTCGGTGACGAGCGCGTCCTCGAGGCCCGCGCGCAGTTCCGCCTCGTCGTACTCCGTGCCGATGAAGACGAGTTCGGTCCGGCGGTCGCCGTGCTCGTCGTCCCACTCGAGGTTCGGCCGGTTCGACCGGTACATGTCGCGCTCGACCTCGGGGAGGCTCGCGATCCAGGGACCCTGTGCGGTGGCCCTGATCGACGGGCCGGCCTGGGCGATCGACACCCGCATCTCGTTGCCGGCGAGCCAGGCGGTTCCCTTCACGCGGACGATTTCCGCGGGGAGGTCCTCGAGGAACGCGGCGAATCGATCGGGGTGGAACGGCCGGCGGCGGCGGTAGACGAACGAGGAGACGCCGTAGACCTCGTCGGGATGGTGGTGGTCGTCGTGGTGATCCCTGCCCTCGGCGTGGTCGTGCGCGTCGCCGTCGTGTCCGTGATCGTCTTCGGCAGACTCGAGCGCCCGCTTCCAGCCCGGCAGATCGTTCACCCGTTTTGGGTCGAACAGCCCCGCGCCGAGCAGCCGGTCGGGCTCGACCGCCGAGAACTCCGTGCGGATCGTCTCGGCGTCGGGCTGGAGCGCGCCGACGAGCTCCTCGGCCTCGGCGAGTTCCGCCTCGCTGCAGAGATCGGCCTTGTTGAGCAAGACGAGGTTCGAGACCTCGACCTGTTCGACGAGCAGGTCCGACAGCGGCCGGTCGTCCTCGTCGCCGCGGCGTTCGGGCGTCTCCTCGCCGCCGAAGGCCTCGAGGAACGCGGGCGTGTCCAGCACGGTCACGAGCGTGTCCACGTCGTACAGCGCCGCGACGCGGGACTCGGTGGTGAACAACCGCGCGACGGGCGCGGGCTCGGAGATGCCCGACGACTCGACGATCAGGTGGTCGAACGAGCGATCGCGGGCCAGCCTGACCACGGCGGTCTCGAGGTCGTCCTGGAGCTCACAACAGATACAGCCGTTCGAGAGCTCCGCGACGCCGTCGTCGAGTTCGAGTTCCGAGCCCTCGGCGACGAGTTCGGCGTCGACGTTGACTTCGCCCATGTCGTTGACCAGCACCGCCAGCGTCCGGTCGCCGGCGGTCGACAGCAGGTGGTTGAGCAGCGTCGTCTTCCCGGCACCCAGACTGCCGGAGAGGATCGTCACCGGAATCGCCTCGTCCGTACCCGTTTCCATACCCGAACGGTGGGATCGAAGCGACTTGAAACCGATCATGAGGGTTTTTAGCATTCACTCCCCAGATACGGGCATGGAGCTGGCAGACCGGATCGAAACGTTTCGCGAGACGCTCGAGGAGTGGCTGCGAGGGCTCTACCACGGGATGATCTCGCACCCCGCCTACGAGAAGATCGAGAAGGAAGCCGAGGACACCGAGGACGCGTTCATTTTGGCGTGTTTCCCGGACGCCTTCGGCATTCCGTCGCCGGTCTCGTACTACACCTCGGAGCTACTGCCCTACCTCGAGGACGAGTTCGAATCGTGGGAACGGCGGCTGTGGGATCGGGACTCGTACATCGAACGCAAGGGACAGCAGTACCACTTCTGATGGAACCGTTCGTCTTCTTCGGCGGCAAGGGCGGCGTCGGCAAAACGACCGTCTCGTGTGCGTACGCGCTGCGCTGTGCGCGCGACGGGAACCGAACGCTCGTGGTCTCGACCGACCCGGCCCACTCCGTCACCGACGTGTTCGACCAGCCGTTCGACGACTCGCCGCAGTCCGTCGAGGGGATCGACGGGCTCGACGCGATGCAGATCGACCCCGAGGACGAGGTGACGCGTCACCTAGACGAGATCCGCCAGGACCTCTCGGAGCAGGTGTCGGCGTCGATGGTCAACGAGATCAACCGCCAGCTCGAGATGGCCCACGGGACCCCCGGGGCCTACGAGTCGGCGCTGTTCGACCGGTTCGTCGACGTGATGCGAAACGCCGAGGCCTACGACCGGGTCGTCTTCGACACCTCGCCGACGGGGAGCACGCTGCGCTTACTCGGCCTGCCGGACCTCCTCGAGGGGTGGATCGACCGGCTGATGCACAAGCGCCGGACGAGCATCGACCTCTTCGAGAAGGCCGCGGTCGGCAACAACGAGCCCCGACGCGTGATGGAGGGCGATCCCGTGCTCGCGCGACTGCAGGAGCGCAAGGAGTTCTTCGAGTTCGCGGGCGCGGCGCTGCACGACGACGCCGCTTTCTTCCTCGTCATGAATCCCGACGAACTGTCGCTCAACGAGACCCGACGCGCGATCGACGGCCTGCGGGAGCAAGACCTCGCGGTCCGAGGGCTCGTCGCCAACAAGCTCACGCCGTCGCCCGATTCCGACGAGAACGGCCGCGGCGCGCGCTACCTCCGCGAGCGCGTCGAGACCGAAACGGCGCGCCTCGAGACGATCCGCTCGGAGTTCGAGCCGCCGCTGGTCGCCGAGATCGGCTGGCGGAGTTCGGAGGTCAAAGGCGACCTACTCGACGACGTGGCCGCCGAACTCGACATCGAGACGGCCGTCGAGCCGCCGACGCACGTCTAGCTCGAGCCGACCGACGAGCGTGCCACGCCCGGTCATACCACGCTGCCGACGGACAGAAACCCGTTTAGGCACCCCACGACCAGAACGGGTAATGAGTACGAGTTACCGGATCGGACTGGTCGGCAAACCGTCCGTCGGCAAATCGTCCTTCTTCAACGCAGCGACGATGAACGACGTGCCCGAAGGGGCCTACCCGTTCACGACGATCGACCCCAGCGTGGGCGAGGCCTACGTCCGCGTCGACTGCGCCGCGCCGGAGTTCGACGAGGAGTGCACCCCGAACGTCGGCTTCTGCGAGCACGGCACGCGGTTCGTCCCGACGAAACTCGTCGACGTGGCCGGGCTGATCCCCGGCGCTCACGAGGGCAACGGGCTCGGCAATCAGTTCCTCTCGGACCTGAACGAGACCGACGTGCTCGTCCACGTCGTCGACTTCTCCGGGACGACCGACGCCGAGGGCGAGCCCACCGACGGCCACGACCCGCGCGATGACATCGCCTTCCTCGAGGAGGAACTCGACCAGTGGTATCTCGGCGTCCTGAAGAAGGGCATCGAACGCTACGAGACGGGCTACACGACCGAGGACGACGCCATCGAGGAGGAGCTCGCCGAGCAGATGAGCGCGTTCAAGACCAGCGAGGACGAGATCAAACGCCTGATCCGCCGCGTCGATATCGGCTTCGACCCCGACGAGTGGGAGGCGGAAGACAGGCTCGAACTCGCCCGCGAGATCCGCAAAGAGACCAAGCCGATGGTGATCGCCGCGAACAAGATGGACACTCCCGAAGCGCAGGAAAACTACGAGGAAATCGCGAACGATCCCGACTACGACCACCTGACGATCGTCCCCTGCAGCGCCCACGCCGAGAAGGCGCTGAAATCGGCCGACCAGGCCGGCGTCGTCGACTACCGACCCGGCGACGCGGATTTCGAGATCACCGGCGACATCTCCGGCGAGCAAGAGCAGGGACTCGAGCAGATCCGGGACTTCCTCACCGAGTACGGCGCGACGGGGGTACAGGCGGCCCTCGAGACGGCGCTGTTCGACGTGCTCGGCGTGACGCCGGTGTTCCCCGGCGGCGCGAACGGACTGGGGAACGAACGCGGCGAGGTGCTGCCGGACTGTTACCTGATCCCGCCGGACTCGACCGCGGAGGACTTCGCCTACAGCCTCCACTCCGACATCGGCGACGGCTTCCTGCACGCCATCGACTGCCGGACGAACCGCCAGCTCGGCAAGGAGTACGAGGTCGAATCGCGGGACGTGATCGAAGTCATCACGACGAACTGACGGGCCGAATCCGCGGTGCTCGAGCGGCGAACCGAAGACCGGTCCCCGGCTCACGGGAGTCGGCGGCCGAGGTTCGGCCGACGGCCGTTGGGGCGAGGCGACAGGTACACGTCCCGGGCCCACTTTGTGCCGACAATGAGTCTGGGGCAGGCTGCCGCGTATCGGCCGACAAAACCCGAGCTCGCGGTGTTCGTCTCCGGCGTCACCAGCATGGGCCTCGAGATTCTCGCGGGGCGGATCATCGCGCCCCAGTTCGGGAACAGTATCTACACCTGGGGGAGCATCATCACCGTCTTTCTCGCCGCACTGAGCCTGGGCTACTGGCAGGGTGGCAAACACGCCGAAACGGCGTCGAACCGGCGGATGACCTGGCTTCTGCTCGGAACCGCGGGCTACGTCGCGATCGTCGTCTACGGGAGCGACCAGCTGCTACTCTCGGCGTCGATGCTGCCGTTGCCGGCCCGGTACGCCTCGCTGCCGGCGGTGCTCGTCCTCTTCGGCCCGCCGACCTACCTGCTGGGATTCATCAGCCCGTACGCGGCCGAGCTCTCCCAGAAAGAGGGGATCGGCGAAGCGTCGGGCCACGTCTACGCGCTCGGCACCATCGGCAGCATCGTCGGCGCGGGCGCGACGACGTACGTTCTCATCCCGTCGCTCGGCATCGACGCGATCGGCTTTCTGTTCGGGCTCATCCTCGTCGCCACCGCGTTCACGCTCACGCTCCCGACGCTTTCACCGCGCCCGGCCGGGGCCAGCATCGGCGTCGCGGTGGTGCTCGTCGTCGCGGCCGGCATCGGACCGGTGGCGTTCGACCACCGCGGCGACGTAGTCTACCAGACGCAGACGGCCTATCAAGAGCTCGAGGTCGTCGACAACGACGGCGTTCGGACGCTGTATCTCGACGGTGCCCGCCACAGCGCGATGGATCTCGACGATCCCGATCGACACGTCTTCGAGTACACGCGATACTTCCACGTCCCCATGCTGATGGTCGACGATCCACAGGAGGTCGAGGACGTGTTGTTCATCGGCGGGGGCGGGTATACCGGGCCGAAGGACTTCGAGCGCTCGTACGACGTCGACGTCGACGTCGTCGAACTCGATCCTGCCGTGACCCGGGCCGCCAAGGAGTACTTCCGCCTCGAGGAGAGCGAGAATCTGACCGCACACACCGAAGACGGACGGGTGTTCCTACAGAACACCGATAAGAAGTACGACCTGATCGTCCTCGACGCCTACCAGAAAGACCAGGTCCCGGTCCACATGACCCAGCTCGACTTCATGGAACTGGCCGAGAACCACCTCGACGAGGACGGCGTCTTCATGGCGAACGTCATCGCCGCACCCAGCGGCAGCGGCTCGGCGTTCTACCGGGCGCAGTACAAGACCATCGACGAGGCGTTCGCCTCGACCTACAGCTTCCGCACCTCGAGTTGGGACTCGGTCCAGAACATCGAAGTCGTCGCGACGAAGGCGGACACCGACTTCACCGTAGACGAGCTCGAAGAACGAAACCAGAACCGCGAGATCGGGATCGATCTGAGCGGCGAGCTCAGCGGCTACATGGCTCCGCCCCCGACCGACGACGTTCCGATACTGACCGAGGACTACGCACCGGTCGGTAAACTGCAGGCGTCGACGGTCGACCAGACGTACGTCATCGAGCAAACCGACGGCGAGCGCCGGACGGAACCCGCGTCGTCGCTCGCGACCGGGCCACAGCCGGCGACGCTCGCACGGCCCGCACCGACCCTCGAGTCGCCGCGTTCGCCGGGGCTCGCGCCGGCCGCGCCGTAGGTCCGCGCTCGATTTCGCTCGTCAATCCGACAACGATTCGGGCTCGAGCGGCGTCGCCGTCCGCCAGTAGTGGTCCAGCGCGTCCGCGGCCCACGCCCGCACGGCGTCGTCGTCCGTGTCGACGGACGCTCGCAGGATGCCGTTCTCGTCGCGCAAGAGCAGATAGACGAGGTCGTCGACGAGCATCACCGCGATCGGGACTCCCTCCTCACGGACCCTGATCTCGGCGCCGTCGGCCGCGAGCAGCGCCTCGAGTTGCCCCCGGAGCGCCGTATCGTCGGCCAGCGCGTCGATCGCGCTGCGGCCGAACACGCCTCGAAACTCCTGCTCGCCGTCGATCACGCGTTCTCGAACGACGCCCAGCGTCTGTTCGTTGAACGTATGCGAGAACGTCCGGACGTCGTCGCCGTCCTCGAGAACGTCGAGCAGCCGCCCCAGCGGCGCGTTCGGCCGCGTGGCGCTGGGAACGGTGATCGTCGCGTCCGCGAGCCGCCGGAGGTCGACGTCCATCGCGTGGGTCGGCAGGTAGTCTACGATGTCGCGCAGTTTCCCCTCGGTCTCGAGAATCTCTTGCAGGTCGGTAAACCCCTCCGCGACGAGCCGCCCCGTGGCGGTCGCGACGTAGCCGTCGCCGTCTCGTCTGATCCACGACCGGTCCTCGAAGTCGCCCAGAATCCGGCCGAGCGTCGCCTGCGAGGCACCGGTCTCGGCCGCTAACTCGGTTCGCGTCCGCCGCCCGGCCGAGAGCGACCGCAGCACCTCGACGCGGTTCGCCGAGAGCGCGAGAAACTCGATCTCCTCGAGCGCCGATTCCATACCCACTCCTCGTTCCCGCTGTGGTAAACCGTTTTCGCGGTGTGAAAGGCTTTCACGGCGTGCGCGGGTATCGCGACGGCCGATCGTTTCCCGGCGCGCACGCTTTTCTTGTCTCGAAATGATTTCTGAACGAAACTATAACCCCGGCGTTCGTACGGTATACTACGATGATTCCCGCTCTCTACGCGTCGCTCGTCTTCGGGGCGACGCATACGCTTCGACCGGAGGTGACGGCGTAAGTGGTCTCCCGTCGAACGCTCGCGTTCTTCGCCCTCTCGAGTCTGTTCTTCGGCGGCACGTTCGTCGCCGCGAAGGCCGGGCTCGCCTATTTCCCCCCGCTGCTGTTCGTCGCGTTCCGGTTCGACATCGCCGCCGTCGTCATGCTGGCCTACGTGGGCTGGACCTCGTCGCGGGCGGAGCTGCTCCCGCGGACGCGCGACGACGCCATCGGCATCCTCGCCACCGGCGTTCTCTCTATCGGGCTGGCGAACGCCCTGCTGTTCGTCGGACAGGGGTCCGTCTCGAGCGCCGTCTCCTCGATCGTCTTCAGCCTCAGTCCCGTTCTGACCCCCGTCTTCGCCGCGGTACTGCTCGCCGACGAGCGCCTCTCCGCCCGCGGCGCGGCCGGGATGGGGATGGGCCTGTTCGGCGTCGGTCTCGTAGTCAGCCCCGATCCGGCGAACCTGCTGGGCGGGGCCGGCGGCAAGGGGATCCTGTTTGCCGGCGCGGTCAGCGCCGCGCTCGGGGCCGTTCTCATCCGGCGGGCCGACAGCGACCTCTCGAGTACGGTCCGCGTCGCCTGGGGGCTCCCCTTCGCCGCGGCGCTGTGTCACCTGTTGGCCTGGTCCGGCGGCGAGTCTGCGGCAGCGATCGAGTGGACTTCGGAAGCGGTCCTCGCGCTCGGCTACGTCAGCATCTTTGCGGGCGTCCTCGCGTACATCGCCTACTTCGGCCTCATCGACGCGGCCGGTGCGATCCGGGCGAATCTGATCTTCTACGTCGTCCCGGTCGTCTCGACGCTCGGCGGGTGGGCGCTGCTCGGCGAGACCGTCGACGCGCTCGCGGTCGCCGGCTTCCTGACGATCTTCGCCGGCTTCGCCGTGCTCGGTAGCGACTCGATGGACCTCGGCTCACGGCTCCCAGGCGTTCTCACCGATGCGTCGCGAACCGAGAACGATTCGACGGTCGGCACAGAACCGCGGGGCTACCGCTCCGAGTAAACGACCACGGGTCGGGTGACCCGTGGCTTTTCTTATTCCCTCAGCCTATGTCGTAAGCACTCCACGCGAAGCGATTCCGCGGGATGAGGTTGGGCGGTTTACAGAGCGCCCCGACCCAGACAGGCTCACCTTCCGAACAAATGGTTGGATTTTGCGAGTCCGGTAATTAACCGATTCAACGTCGATGCCAGCATGTTTCGCCCACGCTCGCCACGCCACATTCACACTCGCGTTCCGGTCAGCATGGTCTTGCTGAACTTCACACGAATCGTTCGTACAGCAGAACCGTCTCCCCTGACGGTAGCCACGCTGTCCACAGCACGAACACGACTTCGAGTTGTACGGCGACTCAACCGTCTCACACGGAATCTGGTTCCACGTCGCTTTGTATCGAACCAGTTGCTCGAACTTGTGAAACGGTAGTTTGTGCAGACGGCGATTCATGTATGTGCCGTACTTGATGGCGTCTCGAATCCCGCTCAAGTCCTCGAAAACGATAACTGGGTTCAAGAATTGTCGAGCGAACTCCACCACGACCCGGGAGAGCCGGTGAAGAATCCACTCGGTGTAGCGTTCTTCTTTCTCTCCGAGTTGGTGGTGGATGGAGTGTTGATCGTGTTCTTGACAGCGTTTCGTGATGGTGTGGTAGCGTTGGCGTTCGGCTTTCACAGAGCCGTAATCCAGCACGAGAGTTCCGAGCGTGTCCATCGTCTCACGATTGAGAGCAGTGAGAGCGATGTTACGCTCGTTAATATCCACGCCGACGAGTGTGTCAGCATCTTCCGGTTCAGGTACTTCGACTTCTGTTTTGACCGTGACGTGTAGGTAGTACACGCCATCTCGGTACAGAAGTTCGGCCTGCCCCAACGACCACTCAGATTCAGTCAAGGCTTTCTCAATCAACGAGAGGTCGTCCGGTCGCCCTTGAAGGTGTCCTTTCACCTTCTTGTATGGCTTCGGACTAACACGGAACTCCACACGCTCAGTCTCATCGTTGTAGGTGAGGCGGTAGCCTTCGGTGTGTGCCATAACGAGTGGGTAGGTTCCTTTCTTGTCTGTGGCTGGTGGCGACGGTTTGCCGACGTTGGTGTCGTCTTGGTCGTACCACCAGTTGAGGAGTTCCTTGTAGGAGTCCCACGCTTGCAGGGCTTTCCCGACGACCGCGCATTTGTTGTTCCGAAGGAAGTCCTCACGGTCAACTTCGTTCTGAATCTCAGTTCGGTTGTAACCTTGTTGCTTGAGTTCGAGAGTGTCGTTGGCGATGTCTCGTGCGATGTAACGGGCATCTTTGAGCCACAACCGCTCACCAGACTCTATGCAGAGTTGAGTGCGTGCGGTCTTCGTGACTTCTTCGATACCCATACCTTGACTGTCGTATTAAGTGGTAATAAACGTAGGGATTAGGATGGGGGAGTACAGGAGTCATGCATATTCGATTAGTTTACGTAAATATAATTTCGTGTAGTGTCCGAAGTATCGACACGGATGTTGGAGTTAGTTCGAGACGAACTTGCAGAGTCGTTCCGGGGAACTGCCGAACGGTTTGGTCACAAGATTGTGTCGATGGAGATTGCCACCGACCACGTTCACTTGTTCGTGGAGGCCGACCCGAAGTGGAGTCCTGCCGAGATTGCCAAACAATTCAAGGGATACTCGGGGCGGACGATTCTCAAGCGTTACCCTGAAATCAAATAGCAGTACTTCTGGGGAAGCGGTCTGTGGAAGGATGGATACTACGTCGGGACGGCTGGTGAAGTTTCCGAAGATGTGGTTCGTCGGTACATCAAGGAAACTGAACATTAGGCGAGCGTATGCGATTCACCCGCCAGGTGACCCGTGGAACTCTGGCTGTTTTCTTTAGAACAGCGAGAGTTCGCCGGTCACGCTATCCACGCGGTCGTCGGCGGCCGGTCCGACGGCCAGTGCGGTGACGGTGCCGGGCTCGAGTTGCGTGTGGCCGGCGTCGCGGACGATCGCGTTCGGGATCCCCGCCTGTTCGGCGATTTCCGAGAGTTCGTACAGTTGCCGCTCGCTCTCGCCTTTCAGAACGACCTTCTTCTGGCCGCCCTGTTTCCACTGCGATTGCAGTTGGTTGTCCGCCTTCTCGTAGGCCGACAGCGACGCGTGGGCGACCTGTGCGGCGAGTTTCCCCTGTCCCATCCCGATATCCGTGCGGGCGACGATGGCCTGTTTCATGGCCGACTCGAGGAGGGGGAGCCCTTTAGCCGTGACTATACTGGCGACGAACTCGAGGATCGATGCCCGGTTACCGGGTCGGATACGGGCAATCGCGAGCCGATACCGCGCGAGGTCTTCACAACTTTCGTGAACGAACACCGGGATACCCGTTCAATAGACGAGCTCGCCCTCGAGGCCGAGCTCTCGTTCCGTCCGTCTCGCTTCCGGCCCCGCTTCGACGAGGGTCGGCTCGTCGATCGGTTTCGAGAACCGATCGGGGTCGGGCTCGACGCGCTCAAGCAACGCCGAGAAGGTCGACCCTCGCCGGCCGCCGACCGAGACGACGCCGCCGTACTTGCGCTCCTCGAACGCGGTCTCGTCGGGATCGGGGAACTCCTCGCGGATGATCTCGGCCGTCTCTCTGAGATACGCCGCCGCCTGCTTTTGCGAGTACAGGCTCTCCTCGTAGTACCGCTCGGCGTGCTCGTCGGACAGGTCCGCCGAGGAGTGTGCCGGCGACTCGTAGCGGATCGATTCCGGGGTCGTGTAGCCGCTCGCGAATCGCATGTTCATCGTGAAACAGTCGGGATATCGGAGGATGAGCGGGGCGAACATCATCTCGGTGATGGTGGTCCGCTGTTGGGCCCGCCACGCCCCCTCGAAGTAGTACGCGGCGAGCGCGCCGATCCGGTCGTCTCGCTCCCCGCGGTTGTACGCCATCGCGACCTCCCGATAGTCGTCCCCGGCGATCCGCCGGAGGCGTCGTTCGAAGGTCTCGGCGATTCGGTCCCGTTCCGCCTCGTACGCGGACAACACCGGACTATCGGGATCGGCCAGCAGGTCTGCCTTCCGCTCTCGAGCATCGGCCACGGTCAGCATGTTCTCGTGGAAGACTCGTTCGGCCTCCTCGTCGGGAAGCGGCACTCTGACCGCTCGCTGATGCAGAACCCTCGTCTCACCGGTGAACCGGTCCTGCGTCCCGTCCATGGAACCCGCTTCGCGGTACAGCATTATAATCGCTGAGGCCGCTCGAGAGTCGCGTTCCAATCATGAAACCGCACGATCACGAAACCGGGACTGTCGCTCGGCTTCGCGGTCGCTCGAGACCGCCGCAGAACCGACGGCCGACGTCGGTTCAGATCACCGACGGACCGATCGAAGGCGGATCGGCGACATTTATGCCCCCGTGTTCGCACCTACTCGGTATGATCCTCTCCGACGCGGACATCCTCGAGCGACTCGAGACCGGCGACCTCGTCGTCGAGCCGCTCGACGACCCGGAGCTGCAAGTCCAGCCCGCCAGCATCGACCTCCGACTGGGACGGGAGTTCCTCGAGTTCCAGCGGACGAACATCCCGTGTATCCACCCTAACTCGGAACGGGAAGTCGACGAATACGTCACGGAGACAATCGTCGACGAGGACGACGACTTCATCCTCCATCCCGGCGACTTCGTGCTGGGCACGACCCACGAGCGCGTCGAGATTCCGGCGGACCTGATCGCCCACGTCGAGGGGCGATCCTCGCTGGGGCGACTTGCCGTCGTCGTTCATGCGTCCCTCCCCTACGACGAACACGTGTTCCTGTGGACGCCGGAGGAGGGCTTCGGCTTCTATGAGATCGGCGATATCGTCGAAAACGAGCGACGCGCTCGCGCGGTCGCATTCGATCCGAAGACGCTCCGCGTAAGTACGCATCCTGTGACAAACCACATCACGAATCCGAAAAAACGAATCTACCGAGTCACGCTCGAGTCGGGACGGCAAGTACACGTAACCAAAGACCATAATCTATTCACAATCGACGAACACGGCGGAGTGACGCGAATTCCGAGTGAAGAAGCGGAGGGAACGTACGTAATGGTCCCCGACCAGTTGCCGGGTCCCCGTGGAACCGAGACCGAACTGGATCTCGCTGCCCTCTTTGAAGGCGACGAGGAGATCGTCGCATACGCCGCGGATGGATTTGGTACCGTTCGATGGGGCGACGATGTTGGCCCGTCTACTCGCCGTCACTACGAGTCCAGAAATGCAGCACCGCTATCCTGTGTGTCGTCGGTGAAAACGCCCGACGATTCCGAAATCGCGTTCAAGCAGAGCGACGCACGGCTACCCCGAAACCTCGAGATCACGCCCGAGTTCGGATGGGTGCTCGGCTTCTACATCGCCGAAGGCTCCGTTCGTCGGAAGCAAGTCCAGTTCGGAAACAAAAACACCGACTTCATCGATCGTGTCGCGGCGTGGTTCGAACAGTTCGATACGAGCATTTATCGTCAGGAACGCGATAGCGGCCTCGAGCGACTCACGATCTGTTCGGCACTCTGGGCGAAACTGTTCCGCACCATCGCTGGCAGTGGTAGCGAGAAGAACGTCCCGGAACGGGCGTGGAACTGGTCGGACGACGTTCTCGAATCGTTGCTCGAGGGGATGCTCGACGGCGATGGATGTCGGCGGGACGAACGGGACACGCTCTACACGGCGAACGAAGCACTCGCCGACCGGACGCTCTATCTGGCGAGTCGGCTCGGACTGTTAAGTTCGAGCTACAGCAGAGAGCGCGAGACCTACATCGAATCGAGCGACGTTCACAACGCTGGGACGGAGTGGGCGATCGATCTGGCGTCCGATTCGCATAAACGCGGTCAGTATATCCCCGTTCCCAGCAACCTCCTCCGTTCGCTTCGGAACGAAGCTGGATTACGGATGAGCGACGCCGCCGAAAAGATGGGGTACGCGTCCAAATCGAGCATTTCCAACGTCGAAAACGAGGAATACGGCTCGGTCAAGCGCTCGACGCTTCGGCGGTTCTGCGATGCTTACGCCGACGAAGGGGCCGATACCGAACGACTCGAACAGTTGCTCGAGGGTGGCGTTCGGTTCGAAAAGGTGACGCGGGTCGAGGAAACGGACCGCGTCGAGGCAACGTACGACCTCGAAGTCCAGCCAAACGGGCGGACGATCGAGAACTTCCTCGGCGGTCGGGGCGGTGTCTTTCTCTCGAATACCGCCGGTCTCTGCGACCCCGGCTACCGGGGCCAGATCACTCTCGAGCTCTCCAACCTCGGCAGCGCGCCCGTCGCGCTCACGCCCGGGATGCGCATCTCGCAGCTCACCTTTACGGAGCTCAAGACGGCGGCCGAACGGCCCTATGGCAGCGAGCGCGGCTCGAAGTATCAGGATCAGGACGGCCCGCAGGCCTCGCGCATCCAGAGCGACGACGAGTTCGGCGGTGACCAGCTCGAGCGCGACGACTGACCGCGATAGCCGACGGTTCGCGGCCACCCGCTAACAGCCGATCACAGTCGGCTGCCGGCAGAGGATTCACCCGCGGGCCGCCCATATCGGGACGTAGCCGCACTGCGACGCTGTGACGGGCCCCGCGGACCGCCGTCGGGGTCGGGATCGAACACCGACCGACGCTCTCGGCACCGTCGACGTGTGGCGACGACACCCTGACACGCATGTCCCGCGCGAACTACGAACTCCACGAGCGACTCGACCGGCTCTCGACCGCTTCGGCGGATCGCGACGTACTCGTTACCCTGGCCGTCCCGCCCGACCAGTCGATCGGCGAAGCGCGCCAGCCCGTCGAAACCGACTACGCCGAAGCGACCCAGCGCGACGACCGCCCCGTCCCCAAACCGCTCGAGACGGCCCTCGAAGACGTCCGGAGCCGGCTGAACGAGTACGACGAGATCCCGGAGGATGGGCTCGTGCTCTACGCCGGCGTCGTCGACGGCGACCTCGTCACCGCCACCTTCGACGATCTGCCCGTCGCCATCGACGAGAGAACCTACGAACACGGAAACGAGTTCGATCTCGAGCCGCTCGAGGACGTAACGGGCTCCGACGCGACCTACGGGTTGCTAGTCGTCGAGCGCGGCGGGGCCGCGCTGGGCCGACTCAACGGCGACGGCGTCGACCCCATCGAGACGTTCGACAGCGACGTGCCCGGGAAGTCGAGCGCGGGCGGCCAGTCGGCCGAACGCTTCGAGCGCGACCGCGAACGACAGAAGCGCGACTTCTTCGACGAGGTCGCCGAGCGCGCCCGCCTCGAGTTCGTCGAGGGCGAGCCGGTCGACGGCGTGTTGCTCGGCGGCACCACGGGCACCGTCGAGGAGTTCCGCGACGAAGCCGAGCTCGATCACCGCCTCGCGGACGAGCTGATCGGCGAGTTCGCGGTCGAGTACGCCACCGAACAGGGCCTCCGCCAGCTCGCCGAGCGCGGCGAAGACGCCATCGACGAGCGCGACCGGACCGACACGCGCGAGACGCTCGAGGCCTTCTTCGAGGGCATCCAGGACGACGAGGTTCCCGTCGCTTACGGCCGCGAGGAGGTCGACGACGCCCTCGAGTACGACGCGGTCGAGACGCTCCTGCTCTCGACGGCGCTCGAGGGGGCGCAGTTACAGGAGTTCGGCGACCGAACGCTCGAGCAGGGCGGCGAGACAGTCGTGGTACCGGACGACTTCGCCGATGGCGAGCGGTTCCACGAAGCGTTCGACGGCGTCGGTGCGCTGCTGCGGTTTCCGATCGATTGACGGCCACATCGGGTGGCCGATCCACCGTTACTAGCGACCGGCCGTTGCAGGCAGTACCGGCTTGCCTCGAGTCGGGGTAGCTAACCGCATGTGTGCTACCTTTTCGCACGACGATATCGACAAACCCGTCAGGAACGCCAACAGCGACGAGGTGGGCGTCATCGCCGCGGTCGAGGGCGACATCGCCCACGTCAGACCCGACCCGTCGGCCGTGAAATCGATCAAGTCCTCGCTCGGCTGGGACGGCGTCGCCGAGCAACGCATCACGCTCGACCGCGCGTCGGTCCGAGCGATCACCGCCGACGCAGTTCTGCTCGAGGGAGAACTGCCCGTCCACGGGGCACCCGACGACCAGCGCGACGGCTCGACCGAGCGCGAGCCGGAGACGAAGCCGGCGGGAGGAATGAACGGGCTCGACGAGACCGAAATCGCCGACGAGATGGAAGCCGACCGGCGAGACTCGGCCAACGATCTGGACGCCGTCGAGGACCGGGGCCGCGGTGCGGAGGTCGACCCGACCGAGCTGACGGACCGAGAGACGGGACTCTCGGTCCGGCCAGACGAGGACGCCCAGCGGGCGGACGCGGCCGTCGAGCCCGACGAGGACGCCGACCGAACCGACGCGGCCGTCGATCCGGACGCGATTCGCGAATCCGACGCGGCCGATCGGGGGCCGACGACCGAGGACGGCGCGCGGGGAGTCGACGACGATCCCGAGGAGAACCGACGCGCCGACGCCGGCTTGGACGACGAGCCCGACGACGCCACCGAGGATCGATAGCCGTCGCGACGGCACTCGCGTCCGTCACTGCTCGACTGCGACGCTGGCCGTCTCTCGCCTACGGTCCGACTCCTCTCGCTGCGCGTTTCCGGCCGGTCTACTAAGTCCGTGCCCGCCATACGTCCGACGACTATGGCCCGCAGAGACGAGCGAGGCGGTGACAAGGGAATCGACGTCGCCGGCCCCTCGGACGCGCAGTCGATCGTATTCGTTCACGGTGCGATGTTCACGCGGAAGATGTGGCTCCCGCAGCGCCGTGGGCTCGAGGACCGGTTCCACGTCGTCGCGCCGGACCTCCCCGGCCACGGGGCTCGCGCCGACGAGCCGTTCCGGATGGAGCCGGCGATCGACGTCCTCGAGGACGCCCTCGAGACGCACACCGACGGCTCGGCGGTCCTCGTCGGGCTCTCGCTGGGCGGCTACGCCGCGACCGAGTTCGCCTATCGGCATCCCGACGCGGTCGACGGACTGGTGCTGTCGGGCAGCAGCGCGAACCCGGTTCGGGGATTGGACCTCGGCACGCGCCTGACGGGCGGGCTGGCGCGGCTCCTGACCAAACCCGACCTCGGGAAGCGCGCCGGTGAGAAACTCGCGGCGCGCTGGGTGCGGAATCGGGACCTCCCGCAGGACGTCGAACGGGAGATCATCGACGCGGGTTTCTACCCGAAGCAGTTCGGCGACGCGGGGCCGGACATCGCCGGTGAGGACTTCCGGGCGAAACTCTCGACCGTCCCCGCCTCGACACTGATCCTCAACGGCGAGAACGACAAGCTGATGCGCCGCGGCGAGCAGGCCCACGCCGCCGCGGCGAGAGACGGCCGCGTCGAGGTGCTCGCGGACGCCGGCCACATCTGTAACCTCCACCGGCCGGCGACGTACACGGACCGAGTCCGACGATTCGTTCGTCGCTCGGTTCCGACGGAACAGTAGGGCGTCAGGAGCGTCGCTCGCCGATCGCATCGCGCAGGCGACCGGGGACGTCGAGCAGGGAGATGCCGAAGCCGAACAGGACCATCAGGACGTAGAGCCCGAGCGTCGAGGTCCAGACGACGAACATCGCGAGGATCGCCCAGCCACCCTCGAGGAAGTAAAATGCCCCGATGGACATCGCAGTCCCGTACAGCAATACGAGGTACGGCCCCCAGTCGCGGGCGTGGCCGCGGCGGATCCGGCGGCGAACGTAGCGCTTGAGGTCGCCCTCGAGGGACTCTTTCCTGACGGTTCGGTCCTCGACGTCGTCCTCGAAGGCGTCGACGCGGTCGCGGAGCCGTTCGATCTCCTCGCGCAGGACCTCCGGATCGTCCGCCCGGTCGTGCGTCCGGGCGCTCGCACGACTCGTCGCAGCGCGCTCGCTCTCGCGGTCCTCGGCGGCCCCCTCGTCGGCACCCGTGGCGTCGTCGGTCATCGCTTCTGTCGAGACCTGTCGTCCGCCGGGACTTTGTAGCTGCCGATCCACTTCACGGTCGGCGAGGACCGCGTTGAGGACCGCCGCGAAGACGAGGACGATCGCACCGAGATACAGCCAGATGAGCACGAGGAAGACGGCCCCGAGCGCGCCGTAGACCGTGTAGCCGCTCGCGAGGGTCGTGTAGACGGCGAACGTTCGGCTGAGCGCGAACCAGCCGACCGCGGCGACGATCGTTCCCGGGACGGCCTCGCGGACCCCGACGTTCGCGTCCGGAAAGATGACGTACAGCGGCAGGAACGTCACTGCCAGTCCGACCACGACGAAAAACTGCCCAACGATAGCCAGCCCGGAGCCCGGAAGGAACTGGATCACGTACTCGAGGGTCCCGACGAAGACGAGGCCGCCGGCGATGACGAGGGAGACGATCGTCGCGTCCCAGATCGTATCGAGCAGCGATTTCGACCCCGCGGTGCCGTACACCTCGGAGAAGGCCCGATCGAGACCGCGAAGCACCCTGCTCGAGCCCCAGAGCAGTCCGAGGATACCGACGACGGTCGCTCCCTGCCGATTGGTCTGATCGACGATCGTCTCGGCGAGTAACTCCTGGGCCTGCGTCGTGAGCACGTCGTCGGCTGCGACCGACACCTGGGTCGCGAGCGACTCCCCGCCAATCGACGCGGCGATTCCCAGCGCGAGCAACGCCAGCGGGACGATCGAGATGAAGCCGTAGAACGCGACGCCGGCCGCCAGCAGCGTCAACTGTTCGTCCTTCGCGAGCCGGAGGGCCCGCGTCGTCAGCTCGCGTCCCCGACGGTGATCGATCACGTCGATACCTACGTGCCCGGCCGCAATATGTAATCGCATGGCACGCCACCCCAACGGCTCGTTACGTCAGCACTGCCGTTCGCGGCCGCTCGAGTCGGCGCCGATTTCGTTTCTCAGCCCGACCGATCTCGGCCACGTACGGCTTCCGTAGAAACTGTACGGCGGAAATTCGTCACGGCTGTCGGCACTGTGTTCGCGATCGACGGGTCCGTCGACCGGGGTGGTGACTCGAGATCGGCCGGTGGTCTCGTCGAACCCGCCTCGCTTTTCTATCAGCGCGTCAACCGGACCGTATGGAGCAGCGACGCTGTCCCGACTGCGGCGTGACGATGGAACAGGTCTCCGTCCGCGATGGCGAGGGAATGAAACCGTCGATCGCGACCGGCAAGCGCGACGGGCTCCTGGGGAAGATCGGCATGCGAAACACGACGAAGCTACAGGGGGTTTGCTGTCCGGAGTGCGGACTCGTCCGGCTGTACGCCGACCTCGAGTAGCGCTCGACCGACGGGACAGCGGGATCAGTCGAGGTTCCCCGCGGTCGCCGCGCGGATCGCCTCGACGCTCGCGTCCGTCTTGAACGTCGTCCCGCCGTAATGGGCCCTCGAGGCCGCGTAGCCCGCGTCGCGCAGATCGGCCAGGAACTCGTCCATCGCGTTCGCGGGCAGCCCCCAGTTCCGACAGAGCTTGTGCTGGTCGTAGTGAGTCGGCTCGTCGAGTTCGGCCGCGAGCGTCTCGCATAGTTCTCGCGCTTCCGGTGCGGTCCCGAAGGTGTACGGGATTTCGTCCCGTACTGCGGCGACGAACGCTCGATCTCGCACGGGACCGAGCCAGACCGGCCCGGCGGTGAGCACGCGATTCCCGCCGCAGTGGGGGCACGTCTCGAGCGGGTCGGCGATCAGCCCCGGATCGGCCTCGCGGTAGAGGCAGTCTTCACAGTGATAGAGGTGGCCTAACGCGTCGATCGCGGCGTCGGCCGACGTGGCCTTGTGCTCGAGCTCGAGGTAGGTTCGGACGTAGTGGCTGGTCGCGTGGGTGAGGATCGGCTCGACGCCGACGTCGAAGCGGGCGGCGCTGCGCGCGAGCGCCGAAATGAGAATTCGCACGCCCATCTCGGCGTGGTAGTCCGTGTTCCGCGGGAGGGCGGAGTACGACCGGACACCGCTGTTGAAGTGTGCGCCACACAGCGGCGCGGTGTCGGTCGCGGTGACGCAGACCAGATCGCGACAGTTCGCGAACGCAGCGTCGGCGAACGGCATCGGCGTTCCGTAGGGGTCGAGATCGATCACGTCGAACGGCTCGTCGTGCATAAGCGCGGAAACGTTGCGGCGTTCGACCCGCGCCCCGTCGCAACCGTTTCGCTCGAGGTTCTCGCGAGCGAGGGAGACCGCCTCCTCGTCGATATCGCAGCAGGTCACGTCCCAGCCGTCGGAGGCGGCCCGCACCCCGCGGACGCCGCTTGCCGTCATCGCGTCCAGATACGACTCGGCGCGGTCCTCGCGTTCGCGGTAGGCCCGCAGCGTCGCGATCGTCAGATCCCGGTTCAGTTCCTGTCGCGGGTTATAGAAGACCGCCTCCTCGATCCCCTCGGTCTGCTCGCCGGGGACCTCGAGTTCGACCCCGCCCTCGGTGACGCGCATACGTCTTCTGGACGCCCCCGGTCGAAAAACGTCGTGATCTCGGCCGGGCTCGAGCGTCGCCGCCGACGGCGAACGTTTCGCGCGACAACCAAACCGATTTTACAGTTCGGTACACAGTTCCGGTCGTGTCGGAGGCCAACCCCGTCGAGCGATGGCAGGCTGCCCTCGAGGAGGCCGGCGAGCTCACGCCCGAGATCGTCGGCGACATCTCGCGGATCCACGGCGACCGCGGGGTCCGCGCCATCGAGGCGGTCGGCGAAAACCGGGTGAAGGCCTACCGCGATTTCACGATCGTCGTCGGCTACGACGACGAGTACATCGTCGAGGATGGCGGCTGTACCTGCAAGGACAGCGAGTACAATCTCGACGCCGACGATCCGACCGAGCGCTGCTGGCACTCGCTGGCCGTCGCGATCGCCCGTCGGGTCGGCCACGTCGACTATCACGATATGTGGTATTCGGACGTCCGAGAGCTGATCTGAGATCGGCGCGCGGTTCGATTTCAGCCCGCCGCGATCGTGCTGTCGAACGATCGCTCAGCGCTCGGCGCGCCATCCTGCGGTCGCGCCGAACTGTGCTGAACGGGTTCGAGACGGGAGCGCAGAACCGGATACCCCGAGGACGCCGCTAGTCGGACTCGTTACAGGCCGCGATGATGACCTCTGGATCGTCGATCAACCGATTCTCCATGTAGTTGCCTTTTCCCTTGCCGGCCCACTTCCGCTCCTGGTCGATGATCGAGAGGAACTCGAGCTCCGAGAGGATGTCCCGAACGCGGCGCAGCTTCAGGTGCTCCGAACCGTCCCGTTCGCAGAGGCGCTTGTAGAGATCGTAGGCCTCGTTGGTCGTCACCGGAGCGGTGTCGCTTCCCTTCTGCTGGGTCAACAGCGCCATCGCCTCGAGGACGAGTTTTGCGTGACTGGGACTTTTGGAGATCAGTTCGGCCAGCCGACTGGTCTCCTCGCGCTCGTGGGCCTGATCGACGCAGCCCTCGGTGACCATCTCGTGACCGTTCTCCTCGGCGATCTCACCGGCGAACCGCAAGATGTCGATCGCCTTGCGCGCGTCGCCGTGTTCGCGGGCGGCCAGCGCCGCGACCCGAGGGACGACGCCGTCCTCGAGGACGCCCTCGCGGAACGCGTCCGACCGCGAACGCAGGATCTCCCGGATCTGGGTCGCGTCGTAGGGCGAGAAGACGTACTCACGTTCGCAGAGGCTGGACTTGATTCGTTCGTCCAGCGAGTCCTTGTAGCGGACCTTGTTCGAGATGCCGATGACGCCGACCGTACTCGACGTGAGTTTCCCGGACTCGACGGCCCTCGAGAGCTGCATCAGGATGTCGTCGTCCTCGATTTTGTCGACTTCGTCGAGAATGATCAGCGCGACGTCGTAGCGGGTGTCGACGATGTGCCAGAGCCGCCGGTAGTACTCGGCCGTGCTCAGCCCCGAGTGGGGGATCGAGACGTCCGTCGCCGCGGGATCGTTGAGCTGGTGGCCCGCCGATTGTACTGCCTGCGTCTCCGTCGACTCCTGGAGACAGTCGACGTACGCGACGCCGATCGAGACGCCGTTGCCCTCGGCGCGTTCGATCGCTTGATTCGTGATGAACTTCGAGCACAGCGACTTCCCGGTCCCCGTCTTTCCGTAGACGAGGACGTTGTTCGGCGTGTTTCCTCGCGTAGCGGGCTTGATCGCGTTTGCGAGGTTCGTCAGTTCGTCCTCGCGGCCGATGATCCGGTCACCGTCCGGGAGATGCGAGACCTGCAAGAGTTCCTTGTTCCGGAAGATCTCGTTCTCGCTTCCGAAATAATCCATCGAGCCAGACATTCAGTCGTCGGTGACGACGCGCCGCGTTGGCTTAAACGTTCGGAACCACGGTGCCGCTGTATACTCGAAATTTCGGCGAGAGAGCCGCTAGTTTGACCAATCCTTACCCCCGAGTGCCGCTGTATAGCGGAATATACACCCCGTGGTGCCGCTGTATAGGCTGCTGAACGCCGCACCGGGACCGGCGTACCCCGAGTGAACGGGCCCCAGAGTGCCGCTGTATAGCGGGAGACACGCCCCGCAGTGCCGCTGTATAGCCGGAACCCCGGCGTGCCGCTGTATAACTGGCGCTCGTCGCGTTGCGGAGTGAGAGCCCTCAGGAATCGCT
>SDGW01000025.1_pt1 | contig 96080 bp, 94 predicted proteins | sample 2873831 | NCBI WGS metagenome assembly SDGW01 (sample SAMN08132700, study PRJNA421101) | hypersaline lake metagenome | isolation source: celular fraction 0.22 microns magnesium sulfate-rich crust from ephemeral... | place: Spain: Penahueca Lagoon, Toledo | collected 2011-07 | reverse complement strand
GTGAGCACGAAGAAGATCGCGTCCGCGAGCATGGCCCCGAGGCCGGCCCGGAACCCGGCCGCCCAGCCGCGGACGACGCTCTCCTCGGCGATAATAGCGTTCATCGGCCCCGGTGGGGCGGCCAGCGCGAGTCCAAAGAGGATGCCAGCCAGTGCTGTGACGATGAGAGCGGTCACGAGTCTCGCTCGGCAGTGGGTGATACAGCGCCAAAAGCGCAGCGAACGCCGCGAACGGGTTGTCCCCACTCGAGCGCGCCCGTTCATGGCTGATACGGTCTGCTGTCCCGAGTTCCCCGGTGGGACCGTAGGGCGGGTCGCAGCAGGCCGGCACTGACTGACAGGAGTCCGTGTGATTCGACCCCCAAACCAGTGACGGCTTAGTTGCTCGCGCCTATATTGTCCCACATGCACGGTCAGTTCCGGTCGCGTCTGCTCCGGGTGGTGAGAGTGCCATGAGACGCAGGGAAATCGTGGCTGGGCTCGGCAGCATCGGTGCCCTGGCCGGCGCAGGTGGACTGCTCCTCGGAGACGGTCTCTTGTCTCGAGCCGACACCGCCGACGCGGACGATGGCGGTGATGACGGTGGGCCGATCACCGTCGAGACGATCGACGCGCCGGGAAGCGACGCCGGGACGCTGTCGGTCCCCAACGGGGATATCATGGTCGTCGAATTCTTCGTCACCGGCTGTGGCAACTGCCAGGCGCAGATGCCGAACCTCGCCGAGGCACACGCTCAACTCGTCGCAGACTATGGCGACGAACTGACGTTTCTGGGAGCAACCTACCAGTCAGCCGAGAGCAAGCCGCCGGCCGAGCTCCGAGAATGGTGGCGCGGCCACGGTGGGAACTGGCCCATCGGCTACGATCCGACGGGGGACATTGCGGCCCAGTACGGTGTCGTCGGCTACCCCGTGACCGTCGTCATCGACGGGGACGGGGAAAAACGCTGGGAGAAACTCGGCATCACATCGTCGGACGTGATCGTCGACCACGTCGAATCCATCCTCGAGACGAGCAGCGACGAGACGACGAACTCGTCTCCTGTCACCAACACCACCGAGTCGACAGCCGATTGAGCGGCTGTCATTTTTCAGTCGCAGTGATACTTCCGAGTGAGCCAATTCTGCCCGCGAACGGTTGTAAGTGGCTATCGTTCTTCTGGCCCGTTCCCAAGCCCGCTGAGGAGGTCAGAGAGCGACGTCGTCCACGACGACTGGTCGGCACCGAACGTGGTGAGTCCGGTTTCGTCACCCAGGCAGAGCTGGCCGCTCGCGGCGGCGATCGCCGGCTGCTCGCCGACTGCATCCGTCATATATTCCCACCACTGCGAGCCGTCGGCAGTCGAGAGCGCATGCAGCCGTCCATCAGCGGTTCCCAGACAGACGGTATCGCCGAGGACGACTGGCCGGGTCACCGCCCGGCCGAGCGGTTCTCGCCAGCGTTCGCTCCCGGTCGCCGTCTCGACTGCGTAGGCGCTTCCATCCTCGCTGGCGACGTAGACTGCCCCATCCGCGACAGCCGGCGACGCCGAGAGTCGACCGCCGGTATCGAAGCGGAATACCCGTGTGCCATCGGCGGCAGCGAGCGCACACAGCGTGTCGCCACAACTCAGGTAGACCCTCCCGTCCGCAACCGCCGGCGCACCACGGATCGTCCCCTCGAGACTGATGTCCGTCTCCCAGTGCTGGTCCCCATCGGCGGCTGCGAACGCGACGACGCGCTCGTCACAGGCGACGTAGACGACACCATCGGCGACGGTGAGCCCGGCGATTCGATCGTCGACTGACGCCGTCCAGACCGACTTCCCAGTCTCGACATCGATCGCAGAGAGTGTCTCGCCGCCGACGTAGACGACACCGTCGGCGACGATCGGCGGCGTTCGGCTTGGCTCGTCCAGCGCGTGTCGCCAGACGCGGTCGCCGGTGTCGGCCTCGAGCGCGGTGACTCCGCCATCACCGGCGACGTAGACGGTGTCGTCGACGACCGCCGGTGTCGTCTCGATCGGGACGTCCATCTCGACACGCCAGCGCTCGGTCCCGTCTGCGAGCGCCAGCGCGGCCACAGCGGTCCCGTCGGCGACGAAGACGGTATCGCCGGCCAGCGCCGGAGGGACTCCGATTTCGCCGCCGATCTCGACGTGCCACCGGACCGTCGGTCGGGTGTCGAGTGCGTCGCCATCCGTAACGGCGCTGGTTCCCGCTGGCCCTGCACCCACCATCGGCCAGTCGCGGTCGGCGTCGGCCTCGCTCTCGCGGACATACTTGAGTCGCTCCGTCGCCGTCGTCGCCGCGCCCGCCACGCCGGGAACTGGGTCGGCAGTGAGTGGCCGAACGGCCGGGAGCGCGTCGACGGCATCGACGGCAGTCAGGATCCGGAGGACACTGGTCCGAACGCGGCCATCGGGGTCCATGAGTCGGGGCCGCAGGGCGGTCGTGATCCGGTCGTCGGTCTCGTCCTCGAGCGCCGCCGTAAGCTCGGCGATGTCGGCCAGTGTCGCTCCAGCCGTCGCGCGAACGTCGGCGTCGGCATCTGACAGTGCCGCGAGCAGGTCGTCGGTCACCGCAGCGAAGCCGTCAGGATCGTCGTCGGCCATCGACGCCAGCGCTCGCCCGGCGGTGACGCGTACGATCGGGCTCTCGACGGCGAGGCCGGCTGTGATCTTCGAGATGCCTGTCGAACGCAGCTGTTCCGACTTGTCGGAGAGAACCGACAGCGCGAGGACGGCCAACCCGGCGGCCCACGGGTCGTCATCGAGTCGCTGACTCATGTCCGAGAGCTGGGTATTGATCCCGTCGGTGTGCGTCGGCGTCTCGCCGCTGACGAGCGAGGCGGCTGCCCGCAGCCGGTCGTCGAAATCGTCGAGTACGTCGTCCAGCTTCGCACCATCATCGTGGCCCGTCACGACGAGCGTTCCGAGCGCAAGCGCCGCGTACCCGCGGACGGCCTGGTCGTCGGTCTCGAGCAACTCGACGAGCCGATCCCGCGCCGCCGCGGCGTCGTCGGGGGCGGTGGCCGCAAGCCGAGCGATCTCGCCGGCGAGCGACCGCCGATCCACACCGTCTGTGTCGAGTTCGTCACACAGCATCGCGGTCACGGGCTGGCCCTCGGTCTCCGCGACAGCCGTCGTCAGCGCACGCTCGAGCCCGCGTCGTTCGCGACCGTCCGCCGCTCGCAGCCGCTCGGCAAGTGGCGTCGTTGCCGCGGCGATCAACTCCGGATTCATCCGTGCGACGTCTGCGAGCGCCAGTGCGACGGCCGCCGCGCGCTCATCGCCGGTCGACAGGATCGCCGTAAGCGTCTCGAGCGGCGTCGGCTCGGTCTCGGCGTCGGCTTCGAGGAGCGTCTCGAGGGTCTCGAGTGCCGCGGCACGGACGGCCGACGTCGACTCGACGAGCAGGTCACAGACGGCACCGACGGCGGCCTCCGTTTCGGTCCCGGTCTCGAGGTCGAGGACGCCAAACGCCTCGCAGGCGGCGATGCGACGCGGTTGTGCGTCGACCTCGGTTTCCGCGACGGCGAGTGCGACCGTCGGTCGGCAGTCCTCCCCTGGGTCGTCGGCAACCGCCGCGAGCGTCCGGGAGGCCGTCTTGCGGACGCTTCGATCGGTATCGTCGAGCGCGTCGAACAGTCCCGACAGCGCCGGATGAGCTGCGTTCGGATCCGTCGTCGCGATTCGCTCGAGTGCCAGCGCCGCAGTATGGCGGACGTCCGCATCGTCGTCCGACAGCCGTTCACCGAGTGCGTCGACAGCAACGCGGGCCTCGTGGGGCCGCTCGGCGGCGAGCGTCAGTAGATCGCGAGCGGCCCCGAGCCGGACCGACGCACGTTCGTGGTCGAGTCGCCGACACAGCGAGCGGACCGCCGGATGGGAGGCGGCCGTCTGCGACGTGGCGAACTCGGCCAGTCGACTGGCGGCATAGCCGCGGATCCACTCATCGTCGTCTTCGAGTTGTTCGAGCAGTGCCGGCACGTCGCCGTTAGTACCGGACACTTCGCGGGCGATTTCGCTCATCGCCGCGGCTGCTCGGTGGCGGACCGGCTCGTGTGAATCGATGAGACAATCGGCGAGTGCCGGCCCAACGGGTCGAACGGCGGCCGCGTCGGTCGCCGCGACGGTAGCGATCGCACGGACAGCCTCGAGTCGGACGGCGTCGTCGTCGATCGCGAGGCCGTTGGCGAGGTCGGCGACAACAGGGGCGACGGTCTCGGGAGCGACGTCGGCCACGGCGGCGATGGCCGTCACGGCGTGGTCCCGAACCGGCGGTTCGTCGCTGGCCACCTGGCGAGCGAGCGGGTCGACGGCAGCAGTGACCGCTTCGGGCTGGTCCGTGGCAATCGTCGAGAGCGTCGCGACCGCGTCAATTCGGACCGTCTCACAGCTGTCGTCGAGCCGACCGACGAGCGCGTCGACGGTTGGCACGACCGCGCCAGGATCGACATCGGCAACCGCCCGGAGCGCACCGACGGTTTCCGTTCGAACGGCTGCCTCATCATCGAGAGTCGCAGCCAGCACATCCACGATCTCGCTGACCGAGCCGGGGCGGGCTGTCGCGACAGCCGCGACTGCCGCCGCGGCATCGACGCGGACGGGGTCGCGCTCGTCGGTCAGCCCCGCCGCAAGGGCGTCGACCGACGACGCGACCGCTGTCGGTCGCTCGCTTGCGATCGCACACAGCGCCCGTATTGCATGTTCCCGGACGGTCGGCTCGTCCTCGAGGCGGGCAACGAGCCGATCGCGGACTTCGAGGATGGCGTCGGGATCGTCCTCGGCAACGGCCGCGAGGATCGCCGCGACGTTTTCCCGAACCGAGACGGCGTCATCATCGATGGCCTCCGTGATCTCGTCAATAGCCGGGGTGACGGCCTCGGGATCGGCCTCGGCGATCGAAACGAGGGCATCTGTCACCCGAACCCGAACGCGGCGATCGTCGTCGGTAACAGCAGCCGCGAGAGCCGTCGCCGAACCCATGACGGCGGTCGGCTCGTCAGCCGCAATCGAGGCGAGCGCGTCAGCCATCTCCGTTCGAATCGCGCTCGATCCGTCGAGTCGCTCGAGCAACGCCGGCACGCTGTCCTGGATCGATACCGGATAGGCCGCCGCGACGGCTGATAGCGCCATGGCTGCATGGGACCTGATCGCAGGATCGTCTTCAAGACACTCGGTCAACGATGCCACCGCGGATCGCACGTCCGCCGGCCGATCTGACGCCTCCTCAGCCAGCGTGCGGGCTGCATACTCTCTCACGTCGGGGTCGTCCGCCGTCAGAAACGTCTCGAGTTGGTCGATACCGAGGGTGACTTCGAGCCCCTCTTCGGTCGTGATCTCATTGTGGCGTGACATAGTCCGTCTCGTGATACGTGCGATCGCAAGCGACGCGATCTGATGGAGAACGATACGTATACACACACGCAGTTAATGGTACACCCGGCACAGTCAGATCGACACGACGGTCGGCTGTGTCGTCTCGTCAGGCGACAGTGACTGTCTCGACAGTCCGACCGGCGAGCCGTGACGACTGCGCAAACGATGCACTGCTGGCGGCCCCGTCAGATGCAGGCCGGTCGCACAACGCTTTTCGCGGGATAGCTTTCGCGAAGCAGTTTCGAATCGATAGCGACGTGATTCGATCATGAGACGACCGCAGCCAACCACCGGGGGCTAAGACGAATGGACGACCGAACGAGCCAGCGGTCTGGCAGACCGACACGGCGCGACCTGCTCGTCGCCCTCGGCGGTACGAGTACGGCGGCGATGGCGGGCTGTTCGACGACGCTCGGCACGGAATCGGAACCGACGCTTCGGATCGGGACGCTCCGTCCACCGATCACGCTCGATCCGATCACCGCGACGTCGATCGGCTCCGAACAAGCCATCGAGCGCGTGTTCAACGGGCTCTACGAGTACGGCGAGGGGACCGAGATCGTCCCTGCGATCGCCGCTGGCGACCCGCAGATCGAATCCGACGATCGAACGGTCGTCATCGAACTCGCAGACAGCGCGCGATTCCAGAACGGCCGCGCGGTAGTCGCCGACGACGTGGTCTACTCGTTTACCGCGCCGCTCGAGGAGGACGCACCCACGGCGTGGCGGGTAAGTCCGTTCGAGTCGGTCGACGCCGTCGACGAGCGCACGGTTCGCTTTTCGCTTCCGGAACCATATCCGGCGCTCGAGGACGCGCTCACTCTCCCGATCGTTCCTCGGCAGGAGCGAGAAGACGATACGGAAGCGTTCGCCACCGACCCGGTCGGCGCTGGGCCGTTCGAGGTGGCATCGTTCAGCGCAGAGAAGAAGGCCACGCTGCGCCGCTGGGACGACTACTGGGGCGAGCCGACACCCGCGATCGATCGGCTCACGTTCGCACACGTCGAGTTCCCGATCACCCAGCTGACGAGCCTCCGGACGAACCGCAACGAGGCGATCGAGCCGGTCTCGCCGCTGATCGTCGACCACGTCGACGAGGTTGCGAACGCGTCGGTGAACCGCCAGCAGGGCTACACCTGGCTGTACTTCGGGTTCAATCTGAACGAGGGGCCGACGACCGACCGACGGGTGCGGGAGGCGATCAGCTACTGTATCGACCTCGAGAAAGCCGTCGCCGAGTTCGTCGAACCGATGGGACAGCGCCAGTACGGCCCGCTGCCACCACAGGTCGCCCGCGACTGGAACATGCCGACCGACGAGTGGGAAGCACTCTCGAATCCGAAAGACACCGACCGGGCCAACCAGCTGTTCGGTGAGTCGGGCTTGGCACCCAAGCAGCCTCGCATCCTGACGTCGATGGACCCGAAACATAAGGAACTCGGCGAGGCACTGGCCGGCGGACTGCGGGACGCCGGCCGCGGTGCGCTCGTCGTTTCGAAACCCGAATCCGCCTTCCTCGAGACGTACGTCTCCGGCTCCGAGCACGACTACTCGGTGTTCGTCGGCGAGGTCAGCGGGACGCCCGACCCGGACTCACACCTCTATCCGACGTTCCACGAGAACATGGCCGGGGTGACGAACGGGACCTTCTATCGCGAAGACGCGGTTATGGAACGGCTCGCGGCGGCTCGCCACACGCGAGCGCGCGAGCGGCGACGGCGGCGCTACGAGGCGGCAATCGCGCGGTTGCTCGAGGACCGGGTCTGTCTGCCGATCTGCTCGTTCGACAACAGCTTCGCCGTGGATGTCGGCGTCGAGAATTTTCGCGTGCATCCGATCGCGCGGGTCAATCCGCGACTCGCGTGGGAAGACGCAGTCATAACGGTGGGATCGGAGTCATGAGCGACGACGGAGACGACGGAGACGACGGAGACGATGGGTTCGGCGTCGGGACAGCCGTCGCGCTGGGCGTCGGCGGCGTCGTCGGTGGCGGCATTTACGCGGCGATCGGCATCGTCGTCGCCGCGGCCGGAATTCTGACGTGGTTTGCCTACAGTCTCGCGACCGTCGTCGTTTTCTGCTGTGCCTACTCCTACATCAAGCTGAACGATGTGACCGAGAGCAGCGGTGGGTCGGTTTCGTACATCGAGGAGTTGACGGGGAGATCGACCGTGGCCGGCGTTGTCGGCTGGACGCTCGTCGTCGGCTACATTGGAACGATGGCGATGTACGCCTACGCGTTTGGGATGTACGGTCAGATGCTGATCGGCTTCGAATACGTCTGGGGGCTGCCGGTCCGACAGTTCATCTCGATCGGCGTTATCGCCGCGTTCATCGGACTGAACCTCCTCGGCGCGGGCTCGTCGGCGGCGGTCGAGCGCTACCTCGTGTTCGTACAAGCCGGAATCATCGCCGTCTTCGGCCTGATCGGCCTGTGGTTCGGCGCAGCAAATTACCAACTCCAGTTTGGCTTCGCGGAACTCGGGCTCAATCCGATCATCGCCGCGTCGGTCGGTTTCGTCTCGTTCGAAGGGTGGCAACTCCTGTTCTACGATCAAGAACAGTTCGACGATCCGGACGAGACGCTCGCGAAAGGCGTGTTCATCTCGATCCCGATCGCGGCGGCCATCTACATCCTCGTCGGATTCGTGATCACGACGCTGTTGCCCGAGGAGGTGATCGCCGCCCAGCCAGAACCGGCACTGCTCTACGGCGCACTCGCGATCTCGAAATGGGCCGCGCTTGCGATCGGGATCGCCGGCCTCGTCTCGACGGCGAGCGCGATCAACTCGACGATGTTCAGCGAGGCGCTGTTCGCGAAGAACCTGATCAGCGACGACATTCTCCCCGACGAGATGGGGGACACTGACGTCGATGCTGTGCCGGCGCGAACCGTAATCGTCATCGGCACCCTGACGGCCGCGTTCACTGCCCTCGGGAGCCTCGAGGCCGTCGTGGAGTTCGCGTCGCTCGCGTTCATCGTCGTCTTCGGCGCGATGAGCGCGCTCGCGCTGACGGTGCGCGACCAGGAGGGCGTCGACGTCAATCCCGTCCCGCCGCTGTTGGGCGTCGTCGGCTCGGCCGCCTTCTTCGTCATGCTGACGTGGTACCTCTACTCGCAGCTTCCGGCCGTCTTCTGGCTGGTCGTCGTCATCGCGGCGCTCGTGTTCACGGTCGAAGCGCTGTATTTCAAGCGACGGAAACTCTCGGAGGGCGTTCGACAGGTCGAAAAACGGGTGTGAGCTACGCCTTTGCCTGCCAGCTTCGGACGCGGTCGGCGCTGACGCCCTCGACGTCCTCGGCGACCGCGTCGGGGTCGGCCGCGGTCAGGTCCTCGAGGTCCTCGATCCCCGCGTCGGCGAGTTTCTCGACGGTCTTGGCACCGATTCCCTCGAGTGACTCGAGATCCGAGCCCGACTCGCTCTCGCGGGCCTGGAACTCCTGGTAGTTACAGATCGGACAGCCCAGTTCCCAGGGTTCGTCGCCGCTGTGGACGACGAGTTCGGGCAGGTCGTGTTCGTCGCAGTGCTCGTCGGTGACTTCGATCTCGCCGCGGCGGGGCAGCGGTAGCGAGTACTCGCAGTCGGGGTAGCGCGTACAGCCGACGAGTCGTGAGCCGCTCTGGAGGGTCTTGATCGCCAGTTCGCCCCCGTGTTCGTCACCACATTCGGGACAGTCGCCGATTATCGGCCCCTCGCCGGCGTCTTCGGCCTTACAGAGCGGGCAGCCGTGGACGAACGTCTGCCGGCCGGCGAGCATCTTGACCTCGTGTAAGCCGTGCTCCTCACACTCCGACTCCATGATCAGCGGCTTGCCAGTCGACGGCAGCGGCAGCGTAAACTCACAGTCGGGGTAGCCATCGCAGCCGACGAAATACGACCCGTGGCGGCTCCGGCGCACGAGCAGGTCCTCGCCACACTCGGGACACGGCCCCAGCCGCTTGTCGTCTTTCAACGACTTGCGAAGCTGGTCGCCGATCTCCTCGCGCGACTCGGCGAGGTTGGCGAAGATCTCCTCGAGCATCTCCCGGGATTCGTCAGTGACGTCGTCGAGGGTGGCTTCACCCGAGGCGATGGCGTCCATATCGGCCTCGAGTTGGGCGGTCATCTCCTCGCTGACGACGCGGTCGGCGTAGTCCTCGGCAGCCTCGACGACGGCCATCGCCAGCCGCGTTGGGCGTGGTGGATCGCTCTCGACGTAGCCCCGGTCGTACAGTTTTTCGAGGATGTCGTGACGGGTCGACTTCGTCCCGATCCCCAGCTCCTCCATGGTCTCGATGAGCCGCGACTGGCCGTATCGACGCGGCGGCTGGGTCTCTTTGGCCTCGAGTTCGACGTCCGAAAGCGCCAGCTGTTCGCCCTCGTCGACGTCGGGGACGTAGTTCTCGCTCGTGCTGAAGTAGGGGTAGACGTCGTGGTAGCCGGGCTCGACGAGGCGCTTGCCGTTGGCCTTGAGCCGGTAGTCGTCGACCTCGGCGACGACCTTGAGGTGTTCCCAGACCGCGGCGTCGGCGACGGTCGCGAAGAAGCGCCGGACGACGAGTTCGAAGATCTCCCACTCGTCGTCGGAGATGTCTCCCCGGGCAGGGATCTCGCCAGTTGGATGGATCGGCGGGTGGTCGGTCGTCTCCTCGTCGCCTTCCGTCGGGGTGATCTCGTCTGCCTCGAGCAGCGATTCGGCCGACTCACCCAGCGTGTTGTGACCGACGAAGTCGTCGAGCAGTTCCTCGGGATCCAAATCGTCGGGATAGACGGTGTTGTCCGTCCGCGGATAGGTGATGTAGCCGGCGGTGTAGAGGTCCTCGGCGATCGACATCGCCCGTTTGGCCGAGTAGCCGAGCGAACTGGCCGCGCGGATGAACTGGGTCGTATTGAACGGTGTCGGCGGCGTGTCGGTGCGAGTCCGCCGGGTGACGTCGACCACTGTCGCGGCGTCGCGCTCGGCAAGCGTTTCGTAGACCTCGTCGGCGACGGCTTCTTCCCAGATGCGTTCGGCCTCGTTGTCGTCCTCATCGCGGTAGAAGTACTGGGCCTCGAAACTCGTCTCGTCTTTCTGCAGGTCGGCGAAGAGCTCCCAGTAGTCCTCCGGATCGAAGGCCTCGATCTCGCGCTCGCGGTCGACGATCAGTTTGAGCGTCGGGGACTGCACCCGGCCGACCGAAATGAAGTCTTCGCCGAGTTGCCCGGCAGACAGCGAGAGAAAGCGCGTAAGCGCGGCCCCCCAGATCAGGTCGATGATCTGGCGGGCCTCGCCGGCGGCCGCCAGATCGAAATCGAGATCGTCGGGTTCGTCGAACGCCCCCTGGACCTCGTTTTCCGTGATCGAGGAGAACCGCACCCGGCGAATGGGGACGTCCTCGTCAACGTTTCGGACGATATCGTAGGCCTCCTTGCCGATCAACTCTCCTTCGCGGTCGTAGTCAGTCGCGATCGTCACGCGTTCGGCCCGCCGGGCCAACAGCCGCAACGTCGCCACGATGTTCTCTTTCGTCGGCGTCTTCTCGACGCTTGCATCGATCAACTCGACGGGCTCGACGTCTCGCCAGTCGGAGTACTCCGACGGGAAGTCCACGCCAACGACGTGGCCCGACAGCCCCACACAGCGCTTGCCGCCCCACTCGTAGACGTTGACCCCGTTCTCGCGACTCGAGTCGTAGGTCCCCCCGCTCAGGATGTCGGCGATCCGGCGGGCCGCGTTGTCCTTTTCGGTGATTATCAGCTCCACCGCAGACCACCTCCGGGCGCTCGAGCGTCCGGTCGCCGTCGTCGCGGACGAGTATCAGTCATCGTCGCTCGGTACGATTGAGCGTTTGATAACGCTTTCGCCAAAACCGGCCGACAGCGCGGGTGTGCGTGCGCTACGCGTCACGCGAGCGCGTGCGTCGACGATCACGAATGGGTGCGCTGCCAATGGTCTCTCGACAGCAGTCACTCGTCCCGACAGCGTCTGCTTGTTGTATGGTACCGACCACCTTATTTCCGCTCAGAGCGTACGCTCTCCCGCGTGTAAACGTGGAGAAATCTATCATGGAGAAAAACGTAGGCGGATTCGATCGTACCTGGCGGCTCGTCGGCGGCGCACTCCTAGCGATTATCGGTGTGGCTGCGCTGGTTGGTGTCGTTTCGATCGGCACCATCGTGCCGGCCCTGCTGGTCGTCCTCGGTGTCGTGTTTTTCGCCACCGGCGTCCTTCAGAAATGCGTCCTCAACCGGCTGGTTGGACTCGACACCTACCGCGGTGAGGAGGCGGAGACCGACCGGATGGACGAGGTGTCCGCGGACCGGCCCAGTTAACCGTCGAATCGAGGGGTCGATCGGCCGAAATCGGTCGACGACAATTCTTTTGTGAGTGATTCTCACACCAAACCGTCTTTCAAGCAATAGCTACGACAGTTTTATTACCACTAGATCATACCACCTAGTTGTATGAGCGAATTCGAGCAGTTCAGTCAAGTCGGCGAAGCGGACGTCACGCGTGCGATCGGACAGGAGTGGACCGAGGAGTTCATGGACTTCTCGGACTCGGACGTCATCATCGTGGGCGGCGGCCCGTCGGGGCTGACCGCCGCGAAGGAACTCTCAGAGCGCGGCGTCCAGACGATGGTCGTCGAGAAGAACAACTACCTCGGCGGTGGCTTCTGGCTCGGCGGGTTCCTGATGAACAAGGTGACGGTACGCGACCCCGCCCAGCAGATCCTCGAGGATCTCGAGGTGGACTACAAGCAGGCCCAGGACAGCGAGGGACTCTACGTCGCCAACGGGCCCGAGGCCTGTTCGGGCCTGATCAAGGCCGCCTGCGACGCGGGCGCGAAGATGCAGAATATGACCGAGTTCACGGACATCGTCATCCGCGAGGACCACAAGGTTTCGGGGATCGTGATGAACTGGACGCCGGTCCACGCCCTGCCCCGCGAGATCACCTGCGTCGACCCGATCGCCGTCGAGGCCGACCTGGTCATCGACGCGACCGGCCACGACGCGATGGCGGTCACGAAACTCGACGAGCGCGGCGTCCTCGACGCGCCCGGTATTCAGGACGCCCGCGAGCGCGGCCAGGTCATGGACCAGACCGAAGACGACACCTACGGCGCGCCCGGCCACGACTCCCCCGGCCACGACTCGATGTGGGTCGGCAAAAGCGAGGACGCCGTCGTCGAACACACCGGCCTCGTCCACGAGGGCCTCATTGGCTGCGAGCGCGGATCGACGCCGACGTGAGCGTCCGCGACCGCTTCCTCGCGGTCCACCGCACCGCAGACCTCGCGGAACGGTTCGCCGAGGCGCGCGTCACCTCGCCGTACGACCGCGAGACGGGCAACACGATGCTCGGGACGATCCGCTACGAGGAACGCGCCATAGAGCACCCCGAACGCGAAGGCGGGGTGCTCTACGACGGGATCCAGATCCAGCGGGCACTCAACGCCGCGCTCCCTCCCGAAGAACGGGGCCTCGAGACGCTGCATGTCCCGATCCTCGATCGGGCCATCGGGACGTGGGGTGACCACGACGGCCGCTGGCACAAGCGCGTGACCGTCCTCGGCCAGCCGGCGCTGGTGTCGGTGCCTGGCCTCTACGAGGCCCCCGCAAAGCCCGAGGAATACTACAAGGAAAAGCAGCGCCACGCTCTGCTGTCGGGTGATGCACCACCGCGGGAAGTCCTCGAGAATCAGGTCGAGGGCGACTTTCTGGTCGACGACGATCCGCGGACGACCGACGCGCTGTGTGGGTACGTTCTGGGAGCGTACCACTACCTCGAGACCGGCGAGGCGTTTTGCGATCGGGAGGGCTGTCGCCTGTTCAACGCTCACTACCACGAGGACCTGATCGACGCCCAGTTGCGCGAGCCCGCCTTCTGCAGCGAGCACGCACAGCTGTACGCGGAGTGATACGGTCTGCTGTCACGATGTCCCGGTACACCCGCTGTGGGTCACAGGTGCACCGGCACTGACTGACTGGAGTCCGTACGAGGTGTCTCGGGGCGTTTCCGGGACCGGTGCGTATTTTCGTCGCAGTCGCGTTCGAACCTGTGTAATGAGCGAGGAGTTCACCGTCGAGATTCCGGTCCGGTATCGCGATCTCGACCCACAAGGACACGTCAACAACGCCGTCTACGCGAGCTACCTCGAGACCGCTCGCGTCGACTATCTGGAGGAGGTGCTCGAGGTTGCGGCGGAAGACATCTCGTTCGTCGTCGCGACCCTCGAGATCGAGTTCAAGCGCCCGATCACGAAGGGTGATGATCCGACAGTCGCACTCTGGATCGCCAACCTCGGCGAGTCCAGTTGCACCATGAAATACGAGATCCGCGTCGACGGGACGGTCGCCGCGACCGCCGACACGACGATGGTCCACATCGATCCCGACACGGGACGACCGTCGCCGCTTCCTGACGAGGTTCGAGCACGAATGGAGCCGTTCGAAAACGTCGATCCGTCAGCCTGACGGTCTCAGGACGGTCGCTCGAGCTGGCCGCCGGTCAGGCGGACGACACCGAAGACGTGCGCTTCGTCCGCGACGGCGACCGCCCGCTCGCGGAGCCGGGTGTGTGCGGCGTCGACCTTTTGCTCGAGCCGACGAGCCGGATCGTCCTCGTAGCGAAGCTGTGTCGTCGGCGGCGTCGAGAGGACGACGATCGCTCGAAAGAAAGCGTTGACCGGTGGGGCATACCACTCTCGGCTCGAGGAAGCGTTGGCGAGCACGACAGTCCCGTCGGGACCGACGAGGTCACACCAGTCGTCGACCGCACCGGCTGGCTCTGCGAGCATCCCCACGACGAACGTCGCGAGGATGGCATCGATCTCGTCCGGCGCGTCGGCCCCGAGCGGCGGTTGCGTCGCATCGCCCTGTAAGACATGGACGTTGTCATAGTCCGCAGTCGCTGCTCGTGCCCGCTCGAGGACGGGTCGAGTGAAGTCGATCCCGATCACGGTCCCCTCGGGGCCGACCCGTTTGCGGAGATAGGGGAGATTCGCCCCCGTACCACAGCCCATCTCGACGACGGTGTCGCCGGGCTCGAGCCGACAGGCGGCGGCCGCTCGACGGCGGAGCCGTGCGATCCCGGGGGTACGGCGTGCGATCAGATCGTAGAGGCGCGCCCAGCGGCCGTAGAACTCCTGTGATTCCGTCGCCATCGTGGGCGATTAGACCAGCGATCGGACTGTGTCCGCGACCGACTCCGCGTCGGCGTCGAGCACGTAAATCAGTGGTTCGATCCCCATCCCGCCGGTCTGGTAGAGCACCGTCGCCGCTGGCTCGTCTTCGATCGCCGCGCCGACGCTCGAGGCGACGTCGTCGGATTCGTCGAACTCAGCTGCGACGTGGCCCTGTGCGGCCAGTTCGTCGATCAGTTCCGGATCGTAGGTGATGTTGATACCCGCTGTGACGTCCGCGCCGTGGCGACGCGCGGCCAACAACACGTTTGCGACGTGTTCTGAGACGCCGAACTCGGGGTCCGCGGGGACGGTTGCCCGCCCTTTCACGTCGAAGATCCGACCCGGCACACCCGCGACGTCGTCGACGTCGTCGGCATCGGGCGTGCAGGCGACGAGGTTCGCGCCGACCGCAGGGATGAGCGCGGTAAAGCCACTCGCCGTCTCGAGGATGCGCAGTCCGCGCCGGAGCGACGAGAGGACCCACTCGCTGGTCCGCAGATCGCTTTCGGGATCGTGGACGCGGAATCCGGAGCCGTGGTCGGCCAGCTCCGGGACGGCCTCCTCGTGGAGCTGTGCGAGCAGGTCGCCACCGGCCTCGAGTTCACGGATCAGCACCTCGAGTTCGATCAGCGCCTGGACGGGAGAGATTTCGCCGGCGGCAAGCCCAGTTCCGAGTTGCTCGACGAGCTCTTGGACGCGCGTGTCGTCGGCGATGCGATCGTTGACGGTCACGTCGCCGTGGGCGTACTTCGAGACGGCGCTCTGGCTGATGCCGAGTACCTCGGCGACCTCGCTCTGGGTGAAGCCCCGATCGCGCAGATCGCCGGCCAGTAGCGACCGGACGGTTGGGAGAAACTCGTCCACGACGATTTCTTCGACGAATTGCATTCGTTGCTCGACGGTACGGGCGGCTGACGTGAGAAGTTGTTGGTCTACTGGGACGCAGATCCCAGCCGGAGCCGCTCAGACGAGCGGGACGAGCAGCGCCGCGAACTCGTAGTCGAAGATGTGGTTGAGCAGCGCGTAGGTGACGACGCCGAGGATGAGACTCAGGATCCACGCGCCGGCGGCGATCCGACCGATCTTCGCGTGGGGCGTTTGCCGGAGTTCGGCGGGCGTATGGCTCAGTCCGAGGACGAGCGCATAGAGGACGACCGGCACCGAGACGATCGAGAGGATGATGTGGATCGCCAGCATGACGAGGTAGGCGTAGTAGACGTTCTGGGGGCCGACGAACTCCTTCGTGCCGCCGCCGCCGACCTTGAGCAGATAGACGACCAGGAACCCGAGGATCAACACGAAGCCGCTGACCATCGCCAGGCGGTGTTTCTCGACCTCGCCGGCGCGGATCCAGTACCAGCCCAGTGTCAACACCACCGTCGCGGTCGTGTTGATGATCGCGATCACGTGAGAGAGGAGATTGACCTGTGCGTTCGTCAGGTCGGGATAGATCGGCACGTCGAGCAGGAACGTTCCGAGCACCAGCGCGTAGCCGACGATCGTCAGGAGGACCGTGACACCCAGCGGCTGCTCCCTGAGATGCCGTCTCGCATCAGCAGTTGCCATTATCGACCGTTAGGAGCACCGCCGTATCATGCTTGCTGTTCGTTTCGAGTTCGATCGAGACCGACGGTGCTTGGCTTCGGGTCTCGAGTCGCTGTGGTATACGAGCTGCTGTCACTGGATGCCGGCGCACCTGCCGACATCAACTGACTGGAACGCGTCTCAGTCCGCTGGTTCGGTCGATTCCTCGAGCGTCACCGTTCCATCGTAGCCGACGGTGACGTGGTAGCCACAGAACGGAAACGAGACCGTTCCGCCTGGTCTGGTCGCGCCGTTTGACCGCTTGGCAAAGAGCGCGTCGAGCGCTGCCGGGTCGATGACTGCATGAAGCGATTCGTACTGCGGCGGTGCGAGTTCGACCGACTCTATCCCTTCCGCGTCGGCGACTGTTTCGATCACCGCCTGACTCGGCGGTTTCGCTGGCTGTGCGTCGCTGCTATCGCCACCCTCCACCATCGTATTTGGCCCTTCCAAACCCGGTGGAATAAAACTGTCTTTCGAGATTGTGGCCTCGTCTCCGGGTATCGATATCGACTGTCACAGCCACGGATCCGCGACATTGGAGCCGTTCGACGCGAACGAGGGTGCCACGGGAGTCGCCGTGAGCATAGCTAGCGACAGCTACTCGATGTAGATCGCCGGTTTGCCCGGTCGTGCTTTCGCCGCCAGTTCGTCGTCGGCGTTGGCCCGGCGGACGGTGACGGTCGCCCCGAACTCGTCTGTGACGAGCCAGGTCGCGTGCTCGAGGACCTCGAGTTCGCGGGCTGGTCCGAGCAACTGGCCGGACTCCGCGCCGTCCTCGCGGCCGACCAGTTGCCCGACGAACGCACCGACGGTCTCGCGGTCGGCAGCGACGCCGTCGGCCGCGAGCACCTGCTCGATGATGGCGTCGGTATCGCCGTCAGGGGCCGCCTCGTCGACCAGTTCTGCGGCCCGGTACTTCCACTCGCGAGCGCAAACCAGTTCGATGCGCTCGGGCTCGTCGATCGCTGCGACATCGACGATGTCTCTGACGTCCTCGAGAGTGCGTTCGACCAGCTGGCGCTCGAGTTGGTAGGCAGACCGATCGCCCGCGGGCTCGGGCCAGTCGGCTTCGACGACGAGGCCATCTCCCCGGAGTTTGTTCCAGAGTTCTTCCCCGAGGTGAGGAGCCATCGGAGCGATCAGCGCGGCCAGCGTCAGCAGGCCGCGTCGGTAGACCTCGTCGTGTGGACGGTCGTACGCGCGGTAACGCCGGAGCAAGCGCGCGAGTTCCTGGATCTCGGTTGCAGCGCGGTGGAACCGGAACCGTTCGTACTCCTCGGTGACGGCAGCGATCGTGCGATCGATCTCCCGGTCGACGTACGCGTCGTGATCGCGGCGTTCGACGCGGGTGTCGCCCTCCTCGACGAAGTCGGCCGCCATCCCATAGAGCGTCTGCTGGAGGTCGTAGGCACCGCGGACGTTGTTAGCAGTCCACTCGAAGTCCTGTTCGGGATGGGCCGCCGAGAGGACGAACAACCGCGTCGTCTCCGCGCCATACTCCTCGGGCGCGACGACGTTGCCTTTCGAACTGGACATCTTCTCGCCGTCGTACAGCACCGTCCCTTGACTCCGGAGTTCTTCGATCGGCTCGCGGTGCTCGAGCAGCCCCAGATCGGCAAGCGCCTTCGTGAAAAAGCGCGTATAGAGCAGGTGGAGGATGGCGTGTTCCTCGCCGCCGACGTAGACGTCGACGGGAAGCCACTCGTTTGCGACGTCGGTATCGAACGGCGCGTCCGCCAGATCGGGCGAGAGGAAGCGCAGGAAGTACCACGAGGAGTCGACGAACGTATCCATCGTGTCCGTCTCACGCTCGGCCGGGCCGCCACAGTCCGGACACGTCGTCGCCTTCCACTCCTCGGCGGCGTCCAGTGGGTTCCCCGTGGTCCGGACGAACTCGGGGAGTTCGACCGGCAGGTCCTCCTCGGGAACCAGCACCGGCCCGCAGTCGTCGCAGTGGACGACCGGGATCGGCGTCCCCCAGTAGCGCTGGCGGGAGATCAGCCAGTCGCGCAGCCGGTAGGTGACGTCTTCGGTGAGCGCGTCATGATCCGCGACGAGTCGCTCGCGAGCCGTCTCGCTGTCGAGGCTGTCGTACTCGCCGCTTCCCTCGAGCGTTCCCTCGCCGGTGTAGGGACCCGCTTCGTCGGCGTCGTTACCGTCGCCCTCGGGGACGATCACGCGCTCGACCGGCAGGTCGTGTGCGAGCGCGAACGCGTGGTCGCGTTCGTTGTGGCCGGGGACACCCATCACGGCCCCGGTGCCGACGTCTTCTAAGACGTAGCCGGCGACGTAGACGGGGAGTTCGTCACCGGTCAGCGGGTGGACCGCGGTCGCATCGGTTTCGATGCCCGAAAAGCCGACCTCGTCGGGGTCCTGTTCGCGGACGGTTTCGACGTACTCGGCGACGGCTTCGTCCGTGTCGGCCAGCGCTCGAGCGAGGTTGTGGCCGGGCGAGACGACGAGAGAAGTTGCGCCGTAGATCGTCTCCGGACGGGTGCTGAACACGTCGACGGTGTCGATGCCACCAGTGTCTGTGCCATCGTGGGACACCTCGAACGTGATCCGTGCCCCCTCCTGGCGGCCGATCCAGTTGCGCTGGATCTCGCGGACACCGTCGGGCCAGCCCTCGAGGTCGTCGAGCCCCTCGTATAGCTCCTCGGCGTAGTCGGTGATCGAGAAGAACCACTGGTCGAGTTCTCGGCGACCGACGGGAGTCTCACAGCGCCAGCAGACGCGGGTCCCGTCGTGGTCTTCGACCTGTGCGTCGGCGAGTACCGTCTCACAGTCGGGACACCAGTTGACCGTCGCCGCCTCGTAGTCGACGAGTCCCTCCTCGAAGAACCGCTCGAACAGCCACTGGTTCCACCGGTAGTAGTCCGGCTCGCAGGTGGTGATCTCCCGGGACCAGTCGTAGCCAAAGCCCATCGTCTCGAGTTCCTCACGCATGCGCCGGATACACGCCTGCGTCCAGGACTCGGGGTCGGTCTTGCGCTCGAATGCGGCGTTCTCGGCAGGGAGGCCGAAGGCGTCCCAGCCCATCGGGTGGAGCACGTCGTCGCCTTGCATCCGACGATAGCGCGCGTAGGCGTCCGTGATCGCGTAGTTGCGGACGTGCCCCATATGGAGCGTCCCCGACGTGTAGGGGAACATTCCGAGGACGTAGGTCGGGTCCTCGGCGTCATCGTCGAGCGCGTAGACGTCGTCGCGTTCCCAGACGTACTGCCAGAACTCCTGTACCTGCGCGTGATCGTAGTGGCTCGTCATTATCGGGAGATCCGTTGGCATCCACTCGGTGGGCCGGCTATATCATTGTTCGGCCGCGCGGCCGGCAGCCCTCGAGGCCGACGCTCAGCACGACCGGCGGTCGGATCCGATTCGAAACCACACCTATCAGGCGGGTCGTTTATCAGAATCCGTTACATACGGCGAGCCGTAACAGCGGGGGACGATGCGGCCCGGCCCCGATCCGTCGGCACTCGTGGCTATCCACACGAGCGACACGAACTCCCTTTTCCGATGCCGTCGTACCCTCTCGCATGACTTCGACTGCACTCGTCACTGGCTGCTCGTCGGGCATCGGCTACGAAACGGCCCGCGCACTGCTGGCCGATGATTGGGATGTCTATGCGACTGCGCGCGACCGCGACCGGGACGGCCTCGAGAACCTGGCCGACCACGGTGCCGAGCCCGTCGCACTCGATCTGACCGAGCCGGCGGACATCGAACGTATCGTCGCTCGCGTCCGCGACGAAGCCGGCGGTGTCGACTGTCTGGTCAACAACGCGGGCTACGGCCAGTTCGGCCCGGTCGAAGACGTGCCGACAGATTTGCTCGAGCGCCAGTTCGCTGTCCACTGTTTTGGCCCACATCGGTTGATACGAGCAGTGTTGCCGGGCATGCGTGAACGCGGTCGTGGCCGGATCGTCAACGTCACCAGCGCTGCTGATCGCCTCGCGCTTGCCGGTATCGGCAGCTATAACGCATCGAAATGGGCCCTTGCAGGGCTGAGCGACGCGCTCCGACAGGAACTGGTCGGCTCGGATGTCGAGGTCGTCGTCGTCCAGCCCGGCCTCGTCGCGACGCCGTTTTACGATCGCGCCCTGCGTGAACTCGAGGCGGCGGCCGCGGCCGCACGATCGCCGCCCACGGACGAGGATGCGACGGCCGCGGCTGCGGACGCCGACGTGACCGTCGTCAGGCCGACCCAGTATACCGATTTCTACCGCGTTCTCCAGCAAGTCCGCGCCGTCGAGGGCGGCGGACGCCTCGTCAACGACCCCGAAGACGTCGCCGAGACGATTCTGACGGCCGCAACGGTTCCCGACCCAGATACCCACTACCGCGTCGGTCCACTTCCCCTGCTTGGATCGCTGTACGGAACGCTCGTTCCGGCGACGCTCCGAGACCGACTCACAAAACTCGGAATTCGACTGGCTGCGAGCGAACCTGTCCTCGAGTTGCTCGAGCGACGGACGCCCGAGGCAGGGACCGAGCCGTATCCACGACGGTGACTGTGATGTTACGTCTGTGCGGCCGTCCCGCGTGGAACCTCGCGACCGCCGGTGTAGGCGATGTACGCCGACAGCGCTGCAGCGACCAGTCCCGACACGACGTTACTCCAGATCAACGCGGTGGACGCGGTCTCGAGGCCGCCCATCGCGAACTCGCCGGCGATGGCCCACTGGGAGATGAAGACCCACAGCGCCAGCAAGACGACGAGCGACATGATACCGGTGCTGGTGGGGTGGGCGGTGGTAAGCCGGTAGTAGTTGTACCCGGCCAGCAGGAAGATTGCACCGCCGACCAGCAGGTTGTTCCACAGCATGGCCGCAGCCTGCTCGTAGACGAACGGCGAGACGGCGATCCACAGCCCGATCAGGGAGACGAATCCACTCAGCCATTTTTCACCGTCCGATCCGCGCTGACGGGCGGACGATTCACCGGTCGCCGGGTCGCTGGTCGTGGACTCACTCATATTCAGCCCCACCGCGACAGCACTGAAAAAACGTACAGACCGTTACAGCAGACCGTATGAGAAGCCAGTCCGGCAATCGTTCCATCCAGACTCCATAATGACCTATGTGGGATTTCCAAATCCGTGTTATATCCCTCCAATCAGTGACTGGCGACGGCCACCGGGATTCGGTAATCACGTTTTACGCCAATTTGGGCTCGAGCGTGATGCGAGTGGTGACTGTCGTTCCTGACGTGGGTTCCAACAGACACTTCTATGCCTTCTCTGTCGAGTTATGCATGGGAGCTTCGGACCTGTGTGATCCAGATGGGATCTCTCCGCTCGCATGGCGGTTGCTCCGTGTCGCAGCCGGATACGAACAGCGGGCGGTCGAACGGGAGATAGACGAACTCATGCAGGCACACGTCTCGATGCTCGAGAGCGGGAACCGATCGCTGTCTCGAGCGCGACGAAAGACGCTGCTAGAACTCTACAGCACCGAACTCGCTGACGAGCAGATTCGTGCGATCGTCGATCACTTCTAGTGACACGTTCACGAATAGAAGGGCTTAAGAACAATAATGATAATTCCCGTCTGTATCAATGATACACGGGCTCTTAGGTGGTTCAAATAAACGATTAGTACAATTTCTCCTTGCAGGAATTGGGATGGCGGCGATCGCAGCGGCACCCACGCCGGACGGCCTCTCGGTCGCGGGCCAGTACGCTATCGCGACCATGTTCTTCGCTGGCTTCCTCTGGGTGACGGGGACGCTCCCGCTTGCGGTCACCGCATTGACGATTCCAGTCTTGCTGACTGGCACCGGAATCTACGACTCCATGGACACCGCACTCGCAGGGTTCGCAGACCACATCGTCTTCCTGTTCCTCGCGGGCTTTATGCTTGCGAACGGGATTCAAAAGTACGATATCGACCGGCGGATCGCGTTATATACCATCGCCAAGATGGGCAGCTCGCCGCGACGGTTGGTTCTCGCGATCATGGTCGTGACCGCCGTGTTGTCGATGTGGGTCTCGAACACCGCGACGGCCGCGATGATGACGCCCATCGCAGTCGGCATCCTCACCCAGGTACTCGACCGTGACGACCTCGCGTCGTCTGGGGAGCCGGCTCCCGACGCTGACGCGGCTGACGCAGTCGACACGGTCCCCGATGGTGGGGCGGTCGGATCGACTGCCGACTTCACGAACATCCAGATCTCGATGCTGCTGGGGACCGCCTACGCCGCGAGCGTCGGCGGCGTCGGGACAATCATCGGCACGCCGCCGAACGCGATCCTCGTCGGCCAGCTCAACGCCATTCTCGACTACGAGATCGGCTTTGCCGAGTGGTTCCTCGTCGGCTTCCCGGTCGTCGTCGTGACGCTCCCGCTTGTGTGGTTCCTCCTGACGTACGTGCTCTACCCGCCGGAGATCCCACAGGTCGATCAGGCTCGCTCGATCGCCCGCGAACAGCTCGAGGCCGAAGGCGAACTCGACCCACGCGGTAAGCGCGTGGCGATGATCTTCGCCGCGACGGCCGGGCTCTGGATGCTCGGCGGCCTCGGTAATCTCTTCGAGCCGTTCCTCTCGAGTGCCTGGATGACGACCCTGTTCGGCGGCGATGGCATGTCGGTTTTCGGTGTTGAGGGCCATCAGGGCCTGCTCTACTACGTGATGGTCGGCGTCGCCGCAGTGCCAGCGCTCGTGCTGGCCGATACGATGGAGTGGGACGAACTGGTCGACATCGACTGGGGCACGCTGTTGCTGTTCGGCGGCGGGATCTCGCTTGCGAACGCGCTGGCGGACACGGGCGCGACGGAGTGGATCGCCGAAACGGTGTTCGGCGGACTCGTCGGTGCACCGATCGTCCTCGTCATCGGCGCGGTCGTCCTGCTGGTCATCTTCTTGACCGAGATGACGTCGAACTCCGCGACGACCAGCATCATCGTCCCCATTCTGATCAGTCTGGGCAGCGTCTTCTCGGCCACGCTCGGGCTGACGGACTTCTCGACCGCACTCTTCCTCTCGGTCTCTGGCGCGATCGCCGCGAGCTTCGCGTTCGCGCTCCCGGTTGCGACGCCGCCGAACGCCATCGTGTTCGGCAGCGGGTATATCAAACAGCGCCACATGCTTCGGACGGGGCTCATCCTGAACGCGATCATGACCGTCGTTCTGACGGGAATTATCTGGCTGCTGTTTACGTTCGTCTGGCCACACATGTTGTGGTGAACGACGACTGAGCTTCGCACACAGCCGTTTCTGCTGACTCGTGGTGGTTTCGAGCAGCCACCGTCGTTTCGGTATCTTCTCGACGGACAGCTGTCGGCCTCGGTCGGCGCTCGCTTCGGTTGTCGTTGTGGGAACCCAGCGGGCAGTATGCCAGTCGATCGTCTCGAGGGACAACAGCGCGCTCGTCCGGACCACGAGCGTTCGACCGGACTGGCGGACGTTCGACACCTGTCAGGGATAGCGACAACGGATCGGAACAGTCGGTCAAAGCGATCGCTCCGAACAGCTATTGTGTCGAAATACGCATGATAACATGCATGAAACGTCGAACAATCCTCACAGCGACAGGAGGGATGTCGACGTTGTTCGTAACGGGCTGTCTGGGTGGGCACGGTCCAGTTAGCGAAGAGACCACCGACGTGTCGATGGTCGACGAGCAGTTCGATCCGCGGAACGTCCACGCCAACGCGGATGCGACGATCACGTGGACCAACGAGGACGAGACGCGCCATACGGTCACGGCAGCCTCGGACAACTGGGAGAAAGACAGCGAGGTCCCTGGCGGCGCGGAGACGACTCACACGTTCGGGGAAAGCGGGGTGTACGACGTGTATTGCAGCGTCCACGGCGACGCCGACCTATCGGGGATGAGTATGAAGGTGAGCATCGGTGATGCAACAATCGAGAATCCACTCGGCGATGGCAGCGACTCTGATGAGGGTGGCTACTACTGATACTGTCGGACAGAACGACGTGACGCCGGTCGCATGTCTGCGGCCGTCACCTGCGGGGACGGCCCAAATTCGCGACCGGCTTCGTATTGACTGCTGTCCAGTCGTATGAGAGCGAGTCCCGACTTTCCTTCTCGAGTGGCTCCGCGACGCAGTCATCGCTTTCGCATCTGCGTTTCACACACGAGCCGAGCGACGACGGGAGTGACTCGAGAGCGTACAGGCGAGCGAATATGTCTGAAATGCACCGCAGGAGTGTCGGGACCCGTCTGCTCAGAACGCAAGTGCGTCTACCAGGACCGCGACCAGCACGGCGCCGAGGAACGCGTTCGAGGCGTGGAACGAGCGAAACGCCGCGGCCTCTGTCTGTTCGAAGTGGAGGCGAACAGCAGCCCAGAGGAAGATGCCCCCGAAGAGGACGACCGTCACGGCGTACAGCATGCCGAGTTCAGTGATCCAGGTCAGTGCAATCGCACTTGCAAGCGTCGCGGCGATGTAGTAGAGGATGTGTTTTCGAGTGACGGTCTCCCCGCGGACGACCGGCATCATCGGGAAGCCGCCGCGAGCGTAGTCGTCCTTGTAGGCCAGCGCGAGGTTGTAGAAGTGTGCTGGCGTCCAGAGGAAGATCAGTCCCGCGAGTGCAAGCCCGGGCAGGCCGATTTCGTTAGTGACCGCAGCCCAGCCGATGAGCGCGGGCAACGCTCCTGCAGCGCCGCCGATGACCGTGTTCTGGACCGTGTTCGGCTTGAGCATCAGGGTGTAGACGACGCTGTAAAACAGGATCGCGGCGAGTCCGAGTGCCGCGGCCAGTCGATTGATCGTCAGGAACAACGCAAGCGACGCGGCGGTCAACACAAATCCGAACGCGAGTGCGTTCCGAACCGGAATCAGATCGACTGCGAGCGGCCGTTCTGCCGTCCGCGACATCTGCTGGTCGACGTCGCGCTCGAGGACGTGATTGAACGTCCCGCTCGCGCCGATCGCTAAGACGCCACCGCCAAGCGTCGCGAGGATTGTCGACAGCTCGAGGTCGGAACCGGCAGCCAGCGCCATGCCAGCGGCGGCGACGAGACAGAGCAGCCACATCAGTCGTGGTTTCGTCATCCGGAAGTACGCGATCGCAGTGAGCCGGGCGCGGGCCAGCCGGCTCGAGGGCAGCGTGCGTTCGGTCGCGGTCGGAACCTCCTCCTCGAGTTCCTCGAGCGGCGTCGGCGACTCGATGGCATCGTCGTCGCTGCCGGTCGCAAGCTCTAGGTCCCAGGCGAGCGCGAGGACGACCGCCGAGAAGATCACGAGCCCGAGTGTGAGGTGGAGTCCGGGAACGATCGCCGCGGGGCCGACCGTCGCAGTGAGGGCACCGACGCCGATCTGGACGACGTAGAGGAGACCGCCAACGACGAGTATCGACCGGACACGGCTCGAGACGTCGCCGAGGATCGCGGCGATCGCCGTCGTGGCGACGAGTAGGCCGACGACGGCGGCCGTTAGCCGGTGGGCCCACGCGATCGCGAGTTCGGTCTGGCTCAGCGGGTCGACCGGTGCGTGGCAGGTCGGCCACGTCGAACACGACGCGGTCGCGTTCGTCAGCGAGGTCGTCGCGCCGACGATCAACAGCAAGTAAACGCCCAGTGCGGTCACTGAGAGCAGTGCTGAAAAGCGTCGTCGCGTACTGATCGGACGGGGGAACGACTCTGTTGCCACGGCTATTCTCGTCTACACCGTTTGACTCCGTCTATTTATGGCTCCCGCTTTTGCCGTTTTCATCCGGCCCTCTCTCGTTGCGACTAGTTTTTTCCGCTTTCGGCCGATCGCTCGTGGTACAACCGTGTGCGACTCTGGTAAGCAAGTCGACTCCGAGGCGGCGACACCGGCCGCTGTGGTCGTCCGACGCTACATTCCCATGTCTGCAGCCGCGTCCGGAATCGGGAGGTCCTGCGGTGAGACGCCCAGCAACTCTCCGGCGTGGTCGAGTGCCATATCGAACCCGTAGTAGCGCTCGAGTTCGTCGCCATCGGCGGCTGGCCGCACTTTCAACATCGCGTATCCCTCGCGGTTCTGTGCGATCGCTGCCGTAGTGCCCGTTTCGTGCTCGAACGTGAGCAGTCGTTCCGTCTCGGTTTCCTCGTAGGTGGCCGTAATGCCGTTTGCATCGGCCGTCCGCTCGTCGGCGTCGGTCATGAACGAACATCGCGAGGCAACCACCGGGTATCTATCGGTTCTCGTCTGACATGCCGCGCTGGGACCAACACAGGAAGCCGATCTTCCGTCCCTGACCGACACGGCCGCGGCGGGCGCACATCGACACCGATTTTTCGGTTGCCTTCGAGGCTCGCCTCGTGAGCCGTTCCGAGTCACAGACGGCCCGCCGGCCGCTCACGGCGTTCGAACTCACGCGAGCGGTCACACTCCAGTGGCTTGCCGTCTCTGCGATCGGGTTTTTCGGCTTCGCATACGGCTTCGGGCACGTCCTCGCCTGGATTCGTGGCACCGCACTCGAGCCGATCGTGATCGCGCCGTCGTCGCCGCCGACGGCGCTGGGCTGGCTCGCCGTCTCCGTCGGGTTGCTACTTTGCGTGGTCGTCCCTCACGAACTGCTCCACGGCGTGTTCCTCGCGCGATACGGCGATAGCCCTGACTATGGGATCGGCGTCTCACATTTCGTTCTGCCCTACGCCTATGCCGGGACCAGCGGTGCGCGCTACACCCGGAACCAGTTACTCATCGCCCTGCTCGCACCGTTCGTGGTGCTGACGGCCGTCGGCATCGCCGTGATGGTCATCGTCCCTACGCCCGTGTTGATCGTGCCGCTGGCGGCGAACGCGGCCGGCTCGATCGGCGACCTCTGGATGGCTGCTGTCCTCTATCAGTACCCCGCTGACGTTCGCGTGGGCGACCCACCCGGAGACGTCCGTGGCTTCGGCATCTACGGCGCGCATGGCCAGCCGCTCAAACGACGGCCAGGCATGCCACTGCTCGCACGGTTTCTGTCCGGGTGCGTCGGTACCCTCGCCATGATCGGACTCTACGCCTTGGGTGCCGTGTTGCTCTCGCTTGCCGTCGGCTCCGGTGACGTCGTCCTCGGCGATCCAGAGTCGGGGTGGCTGCTCGTGCGCCACGACCGGCTGCCCGACGGCACTGCACTGCTCGAGGTCGGCGATCGCGCCCTGCTCGGCGTCGCCGCCCTTGGCGGGGTCACATGGACAGCTATCGTGACTGTCCACCGATGGCTCGAGTCAGAATAGGAAATCATAACGCTCGAGCGCGTCCCATGCCGACACCGTCCCATGAGCAAGTGGCTTCGAAGCGGCCGCCGCCGAGACATCTGTGTTCTACTCGCCGCGGCCGACGACGGTGAACTGCGCGGCCAGCAACTGAAATCACGTCTCGAGTCTCACTACGACGATCGGCTCGAGCCCAAATCGTTCTACGGCTCGCTATCGGCGCTGGTCGATGCGGGGTTCGTCGAGAAGCGAACGGAGGGACTTCACGATGTCTATGCGCTGACTGACGCTGGAGAACGACGGACACAAGAGCACGCCGAGTGGGTTCGGGCGTGTCTCGAAGACTAATGATCGAGTCAGGCTCGCGAACGATGCGCAGTCGCTACTGCTCGAGCAGCTGGTCGCCGATCGTGTTCCGGAGCACTTCGCTGGTGCCCTCGTAGATCTCGTTGAGTTTGGCGTCGCGGTAGAACCGCTGGGCGGCGAAGTCCTTGGTATAGCCGTAGCCACCGTGGATCTGGATACCCTCGTTTGCGACTTCGCGGCTCACTTCGGAGGCGTAGAGTTTTGCCTGCGAGGCGTCTTTGATGTAGTTCTCGCCGCGGATCTTCTTATCGGCGGCCTTGTGCATGAGCAGTTTGGCGGCCTGGATCTTCGTATCCATGTCCGCGAGCTTGTGCTTGATCGACTGGAACTCGCCGATGGGCTGGCCGAACTGCTCGCGCTCGGTGGCGTAGTCCCGTGCTTCCTCGAACGCGGCGCGGGCGATGCCGACGCCGCGGGCGGCGATCGTGATCCGGCCACCGTTGAGGGTCTTCAGGGCGTGGACGAAGCCCTCGCCTTCGTCACCGAGCCGTCGGTCTGCGGGGATGCGGAGGTCGTCGAAGCGGAGTTCGGCGGTCGGACACCCTTTGTCGCCGAGTTTTTCTTCGGTGCCTTCGACGATGAAGCCGTCGTCCTCCTCGGGACGGACGATAAAGGACGAGATACCCTTGTTGCCCGCATCGGGGTCTGTCTTCGCGAACAGGGTGACCGTGTCGGCCACCGAGCCGTTCGAGATCCAGAGCTTGCCGCCGTTGATCACGTACTCGTCGCCGTCTTTCTCGGCGGTCGTGTCCATGGCGGGGACGTCGCTGCCCGCACCGGCTTCCGAGAGCGCGAACGCGCCGATATCGTCGCCTGCAGCAAGCGGCGTCAGGTACTCCTCTTTCTGGGACTCGTCACCGAACTCGTAGAGCATGTTCCCCGCCAGCGAGGTGTGAGCGGCGACGATCGTTCCGAGTCCGCCCGAGCCACGCGAGATCTCCTCGAGGCCGATCGCGTAGGAGTGATAGTCGAGGCCGGCACCGCCGTACTCCTCGGGGAAGGGCATCCCCATCAGCCCCAGCTTGGCCATCTCGTCGATGAGATCGGACGGGAATTCATCGTCGTGATCGATCTCGTCAGCGACGGGAACGATCTCCTCGTCGACGAATTCCGATACCATATCCCGAATCTGCTGCTGTTCAGGGGAGAGTCCAAAGTCCATACGCGACGGTTCGTGGTCTCGGCCCTTTATTGTTCGCTATTTCGTCTATCGTATTGTCTAGACTGTGTTCTGTTTAGTAGTGTTAGCCTCGAGTGCGAAACGAGCCAACATCGGTATGCCGATCCAGTGGGCGAGCGACGCGAGGGTTAGTCGCGATCCGGAGCGGCCTCGTCCGGAACCTGCCCGTCGACGAGCGACTGGTCGGCGTACTCCTCGCGGATGTCCTTCTTGGAGAACTTGCCCGTCGCCGTCTTCGGCACTTGCTTGATAAATTCGATCTCGTCGGGCAGCCACCACTTGGGGTACTCGTCGGCGAGCATGTCGTCGATTTCGTCGGGCAACGACTCGCGGTCGGCGTCCTCGCCGGGAACGACGAACGCAACCGGCCGCTCCTGCCAGCGCTCGTGGGGGACGCCGACGACGGCCGCTTCGGCGACGTCGTCGTGGGCCATGATCGCGTTCTCGAGTTCGACCGAGGAGATCCACTCGCCGCCGGATTTGATCACGTCTTTCTCGCGGTCGACGAGTTCCATGTAGCCGTCCTCGTCGACGGTGACGACGTCGCCGGTCTTGAGCCAGCCGTCCTCGAAGTCCGTCTCGTTCGCTTCGGGCCGTTTGAAGTACTCCGTCGTCACCCACGGCCCGCGAATCCACAGTTCGCCGAACTCCTCGCCGTTCCAGGCGACTTCGTCGCCGTCGTCGCCGACGACTTTGAACTCGAGGCCGGGCACGACCAGCCCCTGCTTGCTGCGTTTGTCGATCTGGGTATCGTACGCCGCGTCGTGCAGGTCTGCCTTGAGATGAGAGACCGACCCGATCGGAGCCGTTTCGGTCATCCCCCACGCGTGAAGGACCTCGACACCCTGCTCGTCGAACCACTCGATCATCGACTTCGGTGCCGCCGAGCCGCCGACGATCACCGTCTCGAGCGCCGAGAGGTCGACCTCGTTTTCCGAACAATAGTCCATCAAGCCGAGCCAGACGGTCGGGACGCCGGCGGTGATCGTCACCCCCTCGTCTTCGATGAGGGTCGCGAGGTCTTCGGGTTCCGGTGAGGGGCCGGGGAAGACCTGTTTGGCACCGCCTGCGGTCGCGGTAAACGGCATCCCCCAGGCGTTGACGTGGAACATCGGCACCACGGGCATGACGACGTCGTCGTCTGCCATCGGGATCCCCTGTGGCGTCTGGGAGGCCATCGTGTGGCTCCAGAGCATCTGCTGGGTGTACTCGACGCCTTTCGGGTTGCCGGTCGTCCCCGACGTGTAACACATCCCCGCGGGCTGGTCTTCGTCGATATCGGGCCAGTCGTAGTCGGACTCGTGGTCTCCGATAAACGACTCGTAGGGCGTCGCCTCGAGGTCGTCTGATTCTTCGCTGCCCATGACGACGAAGTCGACGCCGTCGAACTCGTCGTCGGCGTCGGCGACCGCGCCCGCGAGTTTCGGGGCGAGCGAGGGGTCGACGAAGATGAGCTGATCGTCGGCGTTGTCGACGATGTACTGGATGTGTGCGTCAGGGAGTAGCGGATTGATCGTATGCAGCTGTGCGCCTATCGACGGGACGGCGAAGTACGTCTCGAAGTGTCGAGAGTGGTTCCAGCAGAACGTGCCGACCCGGTCGCCGGTCTCGATGCCGGCCGCCTCGAGTGCGTTCGCGAGTTGGCACGTCCGCGCGTCGTACTCGCTATAGGTGTATCGCTGCAGCCCGTCGTGGTTACGAGAGACGATCTCCGTGTCGGGATACAGGTTGGTTGCACGCCACAAAAACGGTCGCAGTGTTTGGCTTGTTCCCCCTGGCATCGGTGTCTATGCCATATGCTCATACATCGCATTACTCTTTTTATAGCATATATTTCATTTCTGTCTCCAGCCCAGTCACCGTGGCGTCGGTCACGAACGGCGCTCCAATCGCGGTCGTCGTCGGTGATCAGGTGTCGAGACGGCAGCTATCCAACACAGCCGGCGAGAGGCGGGCTAACACCCCGGACTCGTCCCTGGCAACGTTCGATCGGAAGATCACGCCGCGACCGCGGTGTTTTTCCCGGATGGTCACCAAACTAACTTGAGTAGATGACCACGGGCCAGCCCGAACCACCCACCGATGCCGACCTCGAGTGGTGTTACGATGCGGTTCATGGCGTTTCGCGAACCTTTTCGATCACGATCGATCGGCTCGAGGAGCCGATGGCGAGACATATCTGTCTCGGATATCTCTTATGCAGAATTGCGGATACGATCGAGGATGCGGGACACATCCCGCCGGAGACCCAGACTGAACTGCTCTCGACGTACGACGAGTTGCTCGATCCAGCCGCCGAGCGGTCGGTCACGTCGTTCATGGACGATGTCGAACCCTGGATCCCCGACGAGCGAACCGACGACTGGGAGGTCGTCGCCGAGACGCCGCGAGTGCTACGGACGTTCGAGTCGCTCGAGGAGAAGCCCCGCGAGATCATGCGCGAGCCGGTTCGGGAACTCGTCGACGGAATGGCGATGTTCACCAGCCGCTATGCGAACGAGGGCGGCCTTCGGCTCCAGACCATCGAGGAACTCGAGGAGTACTGCTGGTACGCCGCCGGCACTGTCGGCACGCTGATCACTGGCCTGGTCGCCCGCGGCACCTCACAGGAGCGTGCCGAGGAGATGCGGGAAAACGCCCGCTCGTTTGCGTTGCTCTTACAGCTGGTCAACATCGCGAAAGACGTCGACGACGACTACCACGAGGAGAACAACGTGTATCTCCCCGCCGAGTGGCTCGCGGCGGAGGACGTCGACGTCGAGGCCGTCACCGACGAGGCCCATCAGGGTGGCGTCACGAACGTCATCAAGCGCGTAACAGGCCGCGCCGAACGCTACCTCGACGACGCCCAGCGCTATCTCGAGATCGTTCCCGAGCAACACGGCAACCGCCTCTCGGCGTGGGCGATCCCCTATCTGCTGGCGGTCGGCACGCTCCGGGAACTGCGCGAACGCCCCGAAGACGTCGTTCGCGAGGGCGACGTCAAGGTCTCTCGAGCCGAGGTGTACGCGCTCCTCCAGCAGTTCGAGGACGGCGTCTCCCGGTCGCGACTCGACGAACTTCGCGCGGAGATGTCCGAACAGCCGCTCCACCAGTAATCGAGACCGGTTTCTCGAGCGACGGCATACTGATACAGTCTGCTGTCACGATGTCCCGGTGGGACCACAGTGCGGGTCCAGTCCCACCGGAACTGACTGACAGGAGTCCGTATGACTCACTCGTCGAGCGTGAGGTGCCGTCCCAGTAACGCGAGCGGAGAGCCGAACGTGGCGACACTGATAGCCCACGGCAGGAACAGCAGCCGAAACAAAGCTACCCCATACCCGGCCACCGGATGCGGAGACGTGGCTGTAATCGTGGCAATTGGTGCGAGCGAAGTGACCGGAGCGCGGGCGCGCTGCCACGAATTGCCGGCCACGCCAACGCTGACACAACAGCGGGCGAAGACGAGATGGGCGGATCACATTACCTCTGCCCCATCTTATCAGTTCAAAATAACTTTTCTGTGCAAGGTGGGCTTCTTCCCGCGATTGGCTGTTCACCAGCCGAGGACAAGTTTCAAGACGAGACAGTGTGAGCTATGGATGACTGGTGAACCGCGTGAGCAAGAACGATGTCGTCCCTGACTCGAGTGAGGGGGGAACCGAGAGTGAGGACGGCGGACCCCACGTTGTCGATATCGGAATCACCGTTGACGTCGGGGCCGCCACCGAGGATGAGGGTGCGACTGCTATCGAACTCGAGTTCGACGAAGACGACCTCCGTGATGCAGCCGAGTCCGGAGCGGAAACCACCATCGGGACCGAACCTGCGCCCGAGCCTGAAGCCGGATTCGAGCCTGCAGAACGCGAGGCACTCGAGGACGCCGGGATCGATCCCGATGTGGTCCTCGAGCGGGAGTGTTCGTACTGCCGATTGCGTGATGAAGGTGTCCCCGAACCGATCGCGGACGCCCTCCGACGACGATTGTCGCTGCCGTGGTCGTTCGAGACAGACGGTGATCTCGATCGGCGTTCGACGGCGGTTCGCGGGCTCGGCGAGGCCGAACGCGAGTGGATCGAAGTCAGCGGCGACGAGACCTGGCAGGCCTTCGAGTACGAACACTCTGAGCCGATTTCGGTCGGCCGGGAGCGACCCACGGAGCGGCCGTACCCGAAGCCGACGCCGGTGACGGCGGTCACAGGGGTGGGTCCCGCCGACGCTGACACGCTGGCCGAAGCCGGTATCCGGTCGGCAGAACGGCTCGCGACGATCGACGCGATGACCGTCTCCGATCTGCTGGATCTCAACGTATTACACGTCCGGATGTGGCGACACAACGCCCGGGAACTGCTCGACTGATATCACGGGTCCGTTCTATCCAACCGAGGAGCCCGAAACGGCGACAGCCCGCCGCTGCGACAGGTACTAACTACGTTCGTACTCAAGCTTTGAGGAACCGGATCATCAGAGATTTATAGCGGCCTGTTGGACCGTCTAACAGATGATTCCGATCGACGACTCTCCGATCGTTCGCGACGGTAAGTCACTGATTCTGGCGATGGACCACGGACTCGAGCACGGCCCAGTCGACTTCGAGGATGTTCCGGAGAAACTCGACCCGTCGACGGTCTTCGAGACGGCGACCCACGACGCCGTCACCGCGATGGCGGTCCAGAAGGGGATCGCCGAGGGCTACTACCCCAGCTACGAGGACGACGTCAACCTCCTGTTGAAATTAAACGGCACCTCGAACCTCTGGATGGGCGAACCCGACTCGGCGGTCAACTGCTCGGTCGACTACGCCGCGGAACTGGGTGCCGACGCGCTCGGCTTTACCGTCTACGGCGGCTCGAACCACGAGATCGAGATGGTCGAGGAGTTCCGCGACGCCCAGGAGAAAGGCCGCGAGTACGACCTCCCGATGGTCATGTGGTCGTATCCGCGCGGACAGGGCCTGAAAAACGACACTAAGCCCTCGACGATCTCCTATGCGACCCGGCTGGCGCTCGAGCTCGGTGCCGACATCGCGAAGGTCAAATACCCCGGCAGCAAGGACGCGATGGCCCACGCCGTCAAGTGTGCCGGCGACATGAAAGTCGTCATGTCCGGCGGCTCGAAGACCTCCGACTACGAGTTCCTCTCGCAGGTCGAGGCCGTCATCGACGCCGGTGCGAAGGGACTTGCCGTCGGCCGCAACGTCTGGCAGCGCGAGGATCCCACCCGACTGCTCGACGCACTCGAGCAAGTCATCTACGAGGAGAAAACTGCTGACGCCGCGCTCGAGGCGACCGAATAGGATGACCGCCTCCGATCCCGATCCGATCGACGACGTCGTCGCCACGATCGCCCGCTCGGCGGCTGAGATCCGACAGGGACTGGTCGGTCGCCGGGGGAAAGCCGACGAGGAGAACCCCAGCGGCGAGACACAGGCCGAGGCCGATATCTGGGCCGACGAACTGCTCGCCGACCGGCTGTCGTCGATCGACGGCGTCGGCCAGTACGCAAGCGAAGAACGGTCCGAGATCATCGACGCCGGCGACGACCAGGTCTACGTCGCCGTCGATCCCCTCGACGGCTCGTCGAACCTGAAATCGAACAACACGATGGGGACGGTGTTCGGTATCTACGACGAACCCCTCCCCGCGCCGGGCTCTGCACTCGTCGCGTCCGGCTGGATCCTTTACGGCCCGATTACGACGATGGCGTGCGCCCGGGACGGGTCGGTCACGAAGTACGAGCTCACCGGCGGCGGGCGAACGGTCGTCGAAGAAGACGTCACCCTGCCCGACGATCCGCTCGTCTACGGCTTCGGCGGCCGGGTTCCCCACTGGCACGACGATTTCCGGGAGTACGTCCGCGAGATCGAGTCGAACGCTGATCACAAACTCCGGTATGGCGGCGCGATGATCGGCGACGTCAATCAGGTGTTGACCTACGGCGGCATCTTCGCCTACCCCGCCCTCGAGGACAGTCCCCGTGGAAAACTCCGCCTGCAGTTCGAGGGGAACCCGATCGCGTACCTCATCGAAGCGGCCGGCGGTCGCTCCTCCGATGGGCGTCAGTCGATACTCGAGGTCGAACCGACCGACCTCCACGACAGGGTGCCGCTCCACGTCGGCAACGCAGAGCTTATCGATCGGCTCGAGGACGCGCTCGCTTAGGATTCGAACTCCGCCACCGTCAGGATCGTCTCCACCACGACGTCCGGTGAGACCGAGATCGAATCGATATCGGCCTCGAGCAGTGGCTCGGCGGGTTCCTCGAGACGGTGCGTGCGGAGGACGTTCCCCTCGGCCGCCCCGTGGACCGTCTCGGGTCTGGCCTGGACGACGAACAACTCGTCGAGGTCACCGTCGACGAGCCACTCGACGTCCTGTGGCGTCTCGAAGTGGTCCTCGATCCCGGTCGCGTACGTCGCCAGTTCCTGATCCGGTCGTCCGAGAGCGCGAACCGCTCGCGACTCTCTCGTCGACGAGGGTGCCAGAATCAGCGGGTTCGACCTCGAGCGTGCTCTGATCGGTGCCCACACTCGGGTTCCCGACGACCGGTAAGGGTAACAGCCCCCATTACGTCTTCTGCGGAATGCTCTCTACACGTCGCCGTCGGCGGTCGTCGACGCCTACCAGCCGCTCGTGATCGACACGTAGACGCCGACGCCGAGCAGCAGTGCTCCGTAGAACGCCCAGCGTGGCCAGGCGGTCTCGAGGAACAACACCGTCAGAAACAGGACCCACAGCGAAATGACGAGGACGTCACCGAGCAGTCGGAGGGTGCCGCTCGTGATGGCACTGAACGTGGATCGAGTACGGTCGGTTCGTGAACTGCGAGAGGGATCGTCACTCATGTGAATGTGTGGTTAGAAGTGATAGCCGTGTTGTTCTGTCAGTCGATAGGCACTGACACCCCAGACGTAGCTCTGGCCGGGCCACCACGTCCGGGCGTTATTAAAGCCCGCAATGAGTACGTCGTCGTCGTCACCGTCGGGATCGCGGTGATAGCTCACGGAGCCGCTGTCGCCGTCCGTGAGGTCCATCTCGCCACCCCAGCGAATCTGTCCGCGGCGACAGAAGTCGTCGGTAAAGCAGGTCACTGCGTCGATACCCTGAATCTTTCCGGTCGTATGCCCGGTCAACGCGCCGACTTTCTCGAGTTCCGCGTTCTGGGCGACGAGCGTGGCGAGCCCTAACTTGGTGAACTGGCCGCGAACGCGAGGTCGTGACGGTGCGTCGATGCGACTCGCGGGTTCGATCTCTCCGTTGGGTTCGATGGCCGCGATGTCCTCGATTGGATGGTAGTGTGCGACGGTCCCTACCTCGACCGTGTCACTGTCCTCGCGCGGAAGCAGCAGGCTCCCGTCGGTTTCGTCGTGAGCGTTGAGAAACGCGTGCTCGGCCGTCACGAAGAACTGCCGCTGTCCATCGGGATGATACAGCGCCGGACCGAGCGTCGCCATACTCGTGGGCGTTTCGCAGGTGACGCCGCCGGGGACTCGATCGTCCATGAACGCGTCCGCGAGACGCGGTTCTCTGCGTTCCGGACCGTGCTGAATCTTGTCGACGTCGATGATCGTCTCCGCATTGAGGTCGATGCCCTCTGCGAATTCGTTGACCATCGCGGGGATCGAGTGACCGTCGCTCGAGAGACCGACGGAGACGGAGGCGGTCCCGCTCTCGAGGGACCCAGGGACGACTGCGCTGCCGAGGTAGCCCGTAAAGCCGAGTCGGGCCAGCCGCTCGTTTACCTCGACGGCTTTCTGGACAGCAGCGTACCACTCGGCAGGGACCGTTCGCGTTCGTTTCCGGATAGACCACGGATCGGCAGGGTCGCCCCTGACGAGGGCGGTAACGATCGGGACCGTACCGTCGTCAGCCGCAAAGAAGTCGTCGACGCCGAGCCAGGCGGCCATCCCGACGGCGTAGCCGCCGCTGACGAGCGTTCGCAGGAACGCACGCCGATCCATCCCCTGCTCGAGTTGCTCTCGAAGCGTCGCGAGTCGGTGGGCTGATTGTTCGGTCTCTGTCTCCGGCATGTCGAACTCCTGCTATCGCTATGGCACCGTTTCGCCACTGTCTCCCGCCGCGAAACGGCGTCGGTAACCGTCACAAAGAACGTCGAAATCGACAAAAGTGATTCTGCCTGCAGGTGCCGCTGACATGCGGCACCGGGCGGTAGCACCCCGTTTCGAACTGTTAGCCGTGATTATCTGACAGCCGCCCGTGCGCTACGCCTGTCATAACAATACCTCGCGTGCTGGAATCGGCGCATGCTCCCAGTGGTATGACTCCGGTTCGATTCCGGCGGGGAGGTTATGGGTCCCAAGCGCGCGTCACCGTGTCGCCATCTACCGGGTGACGTCACGCCCGTCGATCTCGAGCGCCTGCTCTGGGTGGTCGTCGCGTTTGCCCTGATCGCGGACGTCGTGACGACGTTCGTCGGTCTTAATCTGGGGCTTTCCGAGTCGAATCCGGCCGCACGTAGCGCGATCGAGGACCATGGGCTGGCTGGCATGCTCGTCTTGAAGGCGTTTGCGGTCATCGTCGGCCTCGTTTGTCGGCCGCTTCTCGAGCAACCGTATCGTCCGATCGTTCCGGCTGGACTCGCAGTGCCGTGGCTGGTAGCCGCAGCCCTGAACGCCTACATGATTTCGGTCGTTCTCTAGACCGGGCTCGCCTCGAGCTGACGGGACTCGACCGACGCACGCAAGGGCCATGCCAAAACTGGAGCATGTTAGACTCTCGAATGGGGTGAGTCACGTGACCGCACGATCGTTCGAAGCAGCCGATATCGATCCGGGTCGGGTAGCCGAGACCGTCGCCGACCGCGCAACGCCGATCGACGAGGGACTCACTGATCTCGTAGACGGGCTCGCGGACGCGGACGTGGTCCTACTGGGCGAAGCGTCACACGGAACGTCGGAGTACTACCGGTTGCGAGCCCGGCTGACGGCCCGCTTGCTCGAGGAGCACGAGTTCGCATTCGTTGCGGTCGAAGGGGACTGGACGGACTGTTACGACGTGACCGAGTACGTCACTGGGCGGACCAACGCCGAAGACGCCAGCGAGGTGCTCGCCGAGTTCGAGCGCTGGCCGACGTGGATGTGGGCCAACTGGGAGGTCGCTGCGTTTGCAGACTGGCTAGCTGATTACAACGCCGACCGACCTATTGGAGATCGAGCGGGATTTTACGGGCTCGACGTCTACAGCCTCTACGAGTCGATGGCCGCCGTGATCGACTATCTGCAGAGTCTCGACCCCGAACTGGCCGACCGTGCACGGGATGCGTACCACTGTTTCGAACCCTACGGTGAGGACGCCCGCGAGTACGCGTCGTCGATCCGGCTGGTACCAGACGACTGCGAGGACGAAGTGGTCGACGTGCTCCGAGACCTCCGCAAAACGGTCGCCGAGACCCACGATACCGCAGGCGGTGACGACCCCCTCGCCGACTTCGCCGCCGAGCAGAACGCTCTCGTCGTCAAAAACGCCGAGTCCTACTACCGCACGATGGCCCGCGGCGGCGACGAGTCGTGGAACGTCCGGGACCGTCACATGAGCGAGACGCTCGAGCGGCTGCTCGAGTTTCACGACGGACCGGGGATCGTCTGGGCGCACAACACGCACGTCGGCGACGCCCGCGCGACGACCATGCGAGATCGGGGAAAACTCAACCTCGGCCAGCTCGCCCGCGAAGAAATCTGCGACGACGATGCTGACGTCGCCGTCGTCGGCTTTGGCTCTCATCGGGGCAGTGTCATCGCCGGCGATGAATGGGGCGCATCGATGGAGCGAATGCGCGTTCCCCAGGCGAAGACGGGCAGCTACGAGGACATGTTCCATCGAGCAGGGCTCGAGAACGGAATCATCGAGTTCGAGCGCGGATACGACACGGCAGCTGCCCCGGAACACGACCCGCTTTCTGACCCGCGTGGCCACCGGGCGATCGGCGTGGTCTATAACCCGGCTTTCGAGGGCGGCAACTACGTCCGGACGGTGCTCCCGAACCGGTACGATGCGTTCATCTACATCGACGAGACCGAGGCGCTTCATCCGTTCGACATCGAGGGTGGCGAACGACCGCCGGAGACGTATCCCTGGGGCGTCTGAGGAAGGAGAGACAGACTGGCTTGACGACTTCGTCCTCCGTTCGGCCGTTCTCACTGAACCCGACGCGGATTTCGTTTTTGCGCCTCGGTTCGTCACGGTCAATCATTTCGCACAATCCCTATTTCGCTCGAGTTGCTAGCGGCGACAATGGCCACGTCACTGACGAACGACGACTCGCAGCCACCGCCCGAGGAGCAAAAGGCGGTCCTCTTCTGTCCCGAGTGTGGTCACCGGAGTCCGATCACCGGCGACTGGGATGTCACGACGACCGACGACGAGCGATTGCTGATCTGTGCCGACTGTGGGACTGTCGTCGACCGGCGGTCACCTCCCCGGTCTGACCCGGTGGGTGCGACGTAGAGAGCGGGCGTAACCAAGCCGAATTACTGTGGTTTGGCCGCCGCTGGTCCTCGCAGTGGTCTCCTGTCGATCGGCCGGTTTTGCGGACCCCCACACCCCTCGTTCAGAGTGAAACACGTCTCGAGCGAGTAGGGGTCACAGCACACGTAGGTGGCCTGACACCTTACGAAAAGGAATCGAGATCGAGATCTCGGTTCGTCGCCGACGGGCTGGTCTCGTGGAGTTGGTCGTACGCCGGGAGTTCCTCGAGCGAGGAGTCACGGCGAACGGCCTTGACGATGTGTTTCGGATCGGTGACGAGCCGATGCAGGAGATAACTCCCCTGTGATCGGCCACCGCCGGTCTTTTCCGACTCGATGACGCCCAGAAACGCCTGTTCTTTGAGCTGGCGATAGAGTCCGTTTTCTGTGATCGGGTCATTAGCGACCAATTCACAGATCCCGACGTAGCGCTCGTAGATCTCCCGTGTCTTGTACGTCTCTCGCCCGCCCGTAATGATGCGGCTCGCGAGTGCGTAGAGGGCGAGTTTCGCGTGGACGGTCGCCCCGCTGGTGAGTTCCTCGATGCGGTTGATCTCGGCGACCTCTTGTGCTTGCTGGATGTGAGCTTCCGAGACGGTCTCACTGCCGGTCCGCCGTGCGAGTTCGCCGGCTTCCTTGAGGATCTCGATCGCCTTCCGGGCGTCCCCGTGTTTCTTGGCTGCGAGAGCTGCACAGAGTTCGATCGTCCCCCCTTCCAAGACATCGGGCTGAAACGCGTCCTCGCGATTGCGCATGATTTCACGGAGTTGTTTGTCGATCTCGTCTAAAATGACGATGACAGCGTCGAAACAGTCCTCGAGAATCCCCCAGATATGCTGGTAGTACTCCATCGTCCCGACACCGCGAAGCGGGATATTCTGTTGATAGCCAGTCTGGTCTTTCAAACTGAGCGCCAACTGGCGTGTAGCTCGGGTTTCGGTATTCGCTTCCGAACAGTCAACGTAGAGAACGGCACAGTCAATGTCGTTGTTTCGGGCTGCGTCTTGGGCTCGCGTGGCGACGTGACGGGAGATAAGACTCTTTCCGGTTCCCGTTTTCCCGTAGATCATCACGTTATTCGGCGGATCACCGCGTGTGATCGCCCCGACTTCAGCGGCGACGGATTGAATCTCGTCGTCACGTCCGACAATACGGTCTTCATCCGGGACGTGACCAACGTGGAGGAGTTCCTTCCGATTAAAGATAGGATCGTGAGATCGAAAAAGCGGATCTCCACTGGTCTGCTCAGCCATAGTTCCGTTCTGGAAGACAGTACGTATAAATCTATGGAAGGTAATTCAGACTGATAAACGCACGGTAGGACATCTGAAACCGGCGTTTGTTGGTTCGCAGGACAGTTCGCTGAACGACCGGATGCAGACTGAACACCGACGCTCACCGCCACGACTCTCACGGCCTTCCCACATCAACGCTTGGTCGGCCATCAGTCGGAGATGTCACCGCAGGTTGTCTCATCCTGACTCACCCACCCCTCGTTCAGACTGAAACTGACATGTACGTGGTGGGTTCTCCTCGCCGATCGAAACTCGAGACTGAGTAGCGGCGACTGTGATCGATAGCTCCCGAACGAAGGCCGGAGACGAATGATAAAGTCGATGCCAATGTCGTGATCGAGGCTAACTCAGTGAGAGTAAATCACAATATAGTGTGTTAAATCCACACGATAGTGATATCGAGACTACTACTATCTAGATAATAGTATTGAATGTTGTGTTATAGGCAAGGATTGAACACTCTATGATGAAATTCAAAACGAAGGTAGATTTCCCCGGTAAACAGGGTGTTTCGCCCGATTTCAGCCGGGCCAATTGCAGCACCCATCCTCGTTCAATACCGTTTTCACTCTGAACAGGGGGTGTGGGACCCTCCCGGTTCCGATGGTCGACCGAGCCAGCGCCGATCGAACTGCCGCCCAATTCAGAGTGAACGTCGACTGTCACAACAGGAATACCATTTCACTTTGAACGAGGGGTGTGAACAGTCCGCGTATCGAAATCGGCAGAGCCCATATCGAGCACGACCATCGTCACCAGCTCGACTCGTCTTTCACTCTGAGAGAGGGGTGTCCGTCATCGGATCGACCATCTTCGTTGTCTGCTGACCGTGTCACTCTCGTCCTTATATTGTCTTTTATGCACTATGAGGTGCATTCGTCACGTTTATTTTGATTACCTCGGAACCTACTGGCAATGTCAGACGAAGCCAACCCGTTCGAAAGTCTGCAAGCGCAGATCGACGAAGCGGCACAGTACCTCGACGTCGGTGACGACGTGATCGAGCGACTCAAACACCCCGAGCGCGTCCTCGAGACGAATCTGACGATCGAACTCGACAACGGCGACCTCGAGCGCTTCAAGGCGTTCCGTTCCCAGTTCAACGGCGACCGCGGTCCCTACAAGGGCGGCATCCGCTACCACCCGAACGTCTCCCGCGACGAGGTCAAGGCGCTGTCCGGCTGGATGACCTACAAGACGTCGATCGTCGACATCCCGCTCGGTGGCGGCAAAGGTGGCATCATCATCGACCCCGACGAGTACTCCGAGGCGGAACTCGAGCGACTCACCCGTGCGTTCGCGAAGGAACTGACGCCGATGATCGGCGTGGACCGCGACGTCCCCGCGCCTGACGTGAACACGGGCCAGCGGGAGATGAACTGGATCAAAGACACCTACGAGACCATCGAGAACACGACCGAGCCGGGCGTCATCACGGGGAAGGCGCTCGACTCCGGCGGCAGCGAGGGCCGCGTCGAGGCAACCGGTCGCTCGACAGTCATCGCCGCACGCGAGGCCTTCGACTACCTCGACAAGGACCTCGAGGGTGCAACCGTCGCCGTGCAGGGCTACGGGAACGCGGGCTGGATCGCGGCCAAGCTAATCGACGAGATGGGCGCGACCGTCGTCGCCGCCAGCGACTCGAGCGGTGGCATCTACAACCCCGACGGCTTCGACCCCGTGGCGGCGAAAGACCACAAGAACGAGACCGGCAGCGTCGTCGGCTACGAGGAAAGCGAAGAGGAGATCACCAACGAGGACGTGCTCACGCTCGACGTCGACCTGCTGATCCCTGCCGCACTCGAGAACGCGATCGACGCTGACCTCGCCGAAGACGTGAAGGCAGACGTCATCTCGGAGGCTGCAAACGGGCCGCTCACGCCTGCAGCCGACGAGGTGCTCGAGGACAAGGACGTCTTCGTCATTCCGGACATCCTCGCGAACGCGGGCGGTGTCACCGTCTCGTACTTCGAGTGGGTCCAGAACCGCCAGCGCTTTGCCTGGTCCGAAGAGCGCGTCAACGAGGAACTCGAGGGAGTCATCGTCGACGCCTTCGACGCCCTGATCGAGACCTACGAGGAACACGACCTCGACAACCCACGGACCGCCACCTACGTCGTCGCGATCCAGCGCGTCGCCGACGCCTTCGAGGAAGCCGGCAGCTGGCCCTGAATCCAGGCTTGCTGGTCGCTGCCTGACTCAAACAGCGTACCCACCGATCTTTTTCGGCGTCGCAGACAGTTGCCGTTCCAACAAACACTTAGTATCTGACGGGACAGTTGTAGAGAGATGAATCGACGAACCGTTCTTGCAGGGCTCGGCGCTGCCGGCTTCGCAGGACTGTCAGGCTGTCTGGGACTGGTTGGATTAGACGAACACGAATCGTCACCTGCAGGCGTCGAGGCGGCTGCTCGCGAGGAGACGGGCTACGAACAGACTGGTATCGAACCGCTCTCTGTCAAGCGAGAGGTCGGACCGACGAACGAGACCGTCACCGTTACCAACTACATGACGACCCACGAGAAGGCAGTGGACATGGGACCGCTGGGTAGGCAACGCGGTGCCATCTTCAACGTTCTGACGACCCCGCAGGTCTCAATTCTCGGTCGCGAACTCAATCCCATCGAGGAGATGTCGACACAGGAACTCGTCGAGCTCGTCAGACAGAACTACGACGGGATTGGGAATATCGAGCACCAAGACGATACCGACATCACGGTCCTCGGCCAGTCGACGACCCAGTCGCGGTTTACCGCTGACGCGGAGTTCGACGGCCAAGATGTCCCGGTCAACGTCCACATCACCGAAGCCGTCGACGCCAACGAGGATCTGCTCGTGACCATCGGCGTCTACCCCGAGTACGTCCAGCAACTCGAGGAATCGAACGTCATGTCCCTCACGGAGGCGGTGACGACCACTGTCGACGAGAACGCCTCGAGCGACGACTCCGATTCCGACGCGAACGATAACAAAAGCATCACCGATTCCGCGAACGTTGACGAACTCGATAACGTGACGAGTGTTAATGGAACTGCCAACGTGAGTATTAAAACCGAAAGCGGTGACGACCTCCTCGGCTAATCCTGCCGAGTGGTGGCCGTTCCCTATCGCCAGCGGTCATCTTTGTCTCCGTCGTCTCCGTCGTCTCCGTCGTCCCAGCCGTTCGAGTCTCCCCAGCCGATGTCATCGTCTCGATCGCTCGAGTCGGTGTCGTCCTGCTCCCGGGACTCGTCGCGTCCCCATCGATCGGAGGTGTCGTCCTGTCCGCGATCGTCCCTGTCTGGGCCATCGCTTTCCGTGTTCCAGCCATTGCCAGGCCCGTCGGTTCGGTCGGGACCGCCGCCCCGAACCGCCACACGCTGGTCGGGGATCAGATCGAGGTCTGCATCCGTGTCGCCAAGCACCAACAGTGCGTAGTAACGGAGGTAGGTAACGATCGGGACCTGAATCAGCAGCGCACCCAGAAGAATCACTGGGAGGCCGAGCAGGAGCACGATGATGTTGAGAAGCGGGATAAACAGCAGAATCAGAAACGGGATCAGCAGAATGACAAAGAGGATCGCGGTGACGAAGGTAAGCACCAGCTGCAGCACCCAGACGACCAGGAGATAGACGACGTACTCGGTCCACTGTCCACGCAGCGTCGGCCAAAACCGCTTCCAGGCAGCAACGACGCCGAGATCGTGCTTGAGCATCGTCGGCGCGACGAAGACGGTAGTGAGCCGATCGACGATGGCGAAGGCGATGCCGATCGGAATCGCAAGGAGGACCAGCAGGCCGATCAGCCCTATCGAGACGGTTTCAGACGTCGAGAAGACGATCGCAAGCACGGGGACGCCGACCAAAACGAGACCGACGAGTCCGAGGGCGACTCGAAAGCCGAAGAGCCGGGAGCCATGGCCGACGTTGCGTTTCGTGTATCGGCGGACGTGGACCTCGCCCGAGCGTAGCGACTCGAGGAGCGTAAACTCGAACAACGAGCCGACGAAGAGAAAGGTGAGTCCGACGACGAGGACGACGAACACGACCGCGATCACCACCGGTAATACCTCTCCAACGTCGACGCTCGTCCCTGGATTGGGCCCTGGCCCCGGTGTCGGTTCGCCACCGAAGCCACCGCCGCCGCCGCCGAACGACATCGGCGAGCCGAAGCCAGCACCGCCGACAAAGAACACGATGAGTGCCAGCTTGAGCCACATCCAGAGACGGACCGGCGTTAGGAACTCTCGGGTCACGTCGATCGCGTCACTCAGGTCGTCGATCGCGAACATAGTTGTCAACTACGAGTTGCTCGAGTGATAGTATTGTTGCTCTGTTATGATCTCAGTCACAGACTATCACGACATACCAGATGACATACCAGCTGTACGATCGAGTAGCGTCGGTTCAGGAGCGATTCTCACCGTGATCCGGTCTCGGTCACTGCTTTCGTGATGGCCGCTGCCTCGACCTCGAGCCTTGTCAGTGTGTGATTTCAAGACAATAGACACGTTTCGTTGGTAACAGGTCGAGACGCATTTAACGTTGACAGCCCTGAGTGAGTGATATGGATATCCGCCGGCTCGCGCGAGGAACCGTCGAGTGGAGCCGCATCGAGCGCGTCGTCCAGACGCTGGCGGACCGCTACGACCGTGAGACAGTCCGTGTGGAGTTTCTCGAGGCAGACAACTGGCTCTCGACGCCGTGTGTGATCGACGACGAGTGGTTCGTCAAGATCGTCTCCCGGCAGAACGCCTTGGTCCACGCGGTGTTGACGACTGGCCGGAACGTCGGTGCGTTCTCCTCGGGGACCGAAGGGTTTTTCGACCGATTCGACACGCCTCGCGAGATGGTCGAACACGAGTACGAGGCGACCGTGCGGATGCGCGAAATCGGCGTCAACGCGCCACGACCGATCGACGCCTTCGAGGTTAACGGACTGGGCGTGCTCGTCCTCGAGTATCTCCCCGAGTTCGAGTCGCTCGATGACGTCTCCGATGCCGTGGTCGCCGACCGGGCAGCGGAGCTGTTCGAGATGCTGTCGAGTTTGCACGAACACGGCCTCGCTCACGGCGACCTGCGAGCCGAAAACATCCTCCTTAGCGATGGCGAGTTCTACTTCATCGACGCGACCAGCGTTCACGACGATCGCGCCGACGAGACGACGGCGTACGATCTGGCCTGTGCGCTGGCCGTCCTCGAGCCACGGATCGGCCCGCGCGAGGCCGTTAACGCGGCGATGACGGTCTACGATCCCTCGACGCTGCTCTCCGCGCGGGCGTTTCTCGATTTCGTCCGGCTGCGTCCCGACCACGAGTTCGATTCGACGACGCTCCGGAGCGAACTCGAGAAGGCGGCCGATCTCGGCGGTAAGTGATCCGAATTCAACGGTTGTCGGTCGCTCGGTAGCAGACAGGCCACTGCAGGCACCACGGGTTTTCGCGAGGTGACACTACCGCAGCGTATGTGTACACCGTTCACCGACGACGACGTGGGAAAGCGGGTTGAAACCGCGAGTGGCGATCCGATCGGCTCCGTCACGCTGACCGAGCCAGAGACGGCGTACGTCGACGTGAACGCCGACGCGACGAGCGCGATCCAGTCGATCCTCGAGACCGATGCCGACGAGGGGATCGTCCCGCTGGATGAAGACGCGGTACGCGAGATCACCGACGATGCAATCACACTCGCGGACGACCGCTCGCCACCGACGGATTCGGCCGACGATGGAACCGATCCCGTCATCGAACGCGACGAGAGCACCGACGCTCGAGTCGACAGTGACGAGCAGCGGACGCTGGGCCCACAGCCGGGCGCGCCAGGCGAGCCGGCCGAAAGCGAGGAAGGACGAACCGGCCAGGGCATGGAGCCGTCGACAGAGGAGATGACGGAGGAGGGAGCAGAGCGCCATCCGGACATGGAGGACGCACCGCCGGAAGGTGATCGAACCGTAACGAGAGAGCGCGGAGAGAACGAAGACCGATAGCCGAACACCGCCTGCCTGTTTTACGTTCGACGCCGGTGCGCTCATCAGGTCGAGCCAAAGCGACCGGTCCGCCTCGAAGTTAGGCGTTGACCTGCGGTTGTTCGTCCGTGAACGCGTCGGCTTTGCTATTTGCGTAGGCGTTGTACCCCGAGAAGACGACGACGAGCAGGCCGGAGATGGCAGTTCCGGTCGCGACGACACCGCTTCCCATCAGGATGAACACCGGTGATACGAGCGCCCACAGCCCGAGCACGACGGCAAGCAATGCGACGCCGACGCTCGCCAGGTTCTCCCTCGAGAGCCGGACGAAGTTGTAGCCGGCGGCAAGGAAAATCGCCGTTCCGACGAGCGTGTCGTTCCAAATCGCGGCGTCCGTGGCGTCGAAGACGAACGGCGACGCGACGAGGTAGAGTCCAATCAGTGCCACGAGGGCGCTCAGCCACTGCATCGCGTCCGTGTTCGGGGTATCGTAGCCGGTCTGGGCGTCACGGTTGGCCGTTGGTGTGTCACTCATGTGTTCCTCGCGCCGCGGTAGCTGCCGTTCGAGCAAAACGGACGCGCCTGCACCTGTCGGGGACTCGGCGGCCGCTTGCGATACCGACGGCGTCGTGGTTGCTACCGTCGATCAGCCCGTGCGATCGGTTCGACCGACGAACAGCCGTCGGTGTTCACACGTTCGCCGTCGACCCGCGACGAGCGTCCGAACGGTCCCGGCCCGAAGCGAGCACCATGCAGCCAGTTCGGTGTATGTGAACTACCATCAAGATTTTCAGCGCGCCCGCCCTCTACTCTCGTATGAGCCAGCAAGCCACCGAACGGGCACACGGACACTACATCGGCGGCGAGTGGACGAACGGGGACGGATCGACGTTCGCGAGCGAAAACCCCGCGACAGGCGAGACGCTGGCGACGTTCCAGCGCGGGACCGAGGCCGACGTCGACGCGGCGCTTGCGGCCGCCGACGCGGCTTTCGAGGAGTGGCGCGACAAGTCGTACATCGACCGTGCGGAGCACCTGTGGGACATCTACCACGAGCTACGGGATCGCCACGAGGAACTGGGCGAGATCGTCTCGAAGGAATCGGGCAAAGAGATCTCGGAGGGCAAAGCCGACGTGACTGAGGCCTGGCACATGGTCGAGTGGGCGGCGGGCAATGCACGCCACCCCCACGGCGACGTCGTGCCGTCGGAGGTCGCGGGCAAAGACTCCTACATGCGGCGCAAACCGCGGGGCGTCGTCGGCTGTATCACGCCGTGGAACTTCCCGGTCGCGATCCCCTTCTGGCACATGGCCATCGCGCTGGTCGAGGGCAACACCGTCGTCTGGAAGCCCGCCGAACAGACCCCGTGGTGTGGCCAGATCGTCGCCGAGATGTTCGAAGACGCAGGAATCCCCGACGGTGTCTTCAACATGGTCCAGGGCTTCGGCGACGCCGGTGCAGCTATCACCGACGACGAGCGCGTCGACACCGTCCTCTTTACCGGCTCCGCCGAGGTCGGCCACGGGATCGGCGACAAAGTCGGCGGCGAGCCCGGCAAGCTCGCAGCCTGCGAGATGGGTGGCAAGAACGGGATCGTCATCACCGAACACGCCGACATGGACACTGCGATTCATGCGGCGATCATGTCCTCGTTCAAGACCACCGGCCAGCGCTGCGTCTCGAGCGAACGCCTGATCGTCCACGAAGACGTCTACGACGAGTTCAAAGCCCGATTCGTCGACGTCGCCGAGAACGTCACGGTCGGCGATCCGCTCGCGGAAGACACGTTCATGGGACCGGCGATCGAGGCCGACCACGTCGAGAAGATCCGGAGCTACAACGACCTGGCACGCGAGGAGGGTGCGAACGTCCTCGTCGACCGGTTCGACCTTGAGGACAGCGAGATTCCCGACGGTCACGAGGGCGGCCACTGGGTCGGCCCGTTCGTCTACGAGATCGATTACGACCCTGACCTGCGCTGTCTGAACGAGGAGTGTTTCGGCCCGCACGTCGCCTTGCTCGAGTATTCGGGAGACATCGAACGCGCGGTCGAGATGCACAACGCCACCCCCTACGGCCTGGCGGGTGCGATTATCTCGGAGGACTACCGCCAGCTCAACTACTTCCGGGACCACGCCGAGGTGGGCCTCGCCTACGCGAACCTGCCGTGTATCGGCGCGGAGGTTCAACTGCCCTTCGGCGGCGTCAAGAAGTCCGGCAACGGGTATCCCAGTGCGCGCGAGGCCATCGAAGCCGTCACCGAGCGCACCGCCTGGACGATGAACAACGCCGAGGAGATCGAAATGGCCCAGGGGCTATCGGCCGACATTAAGACCTCCGAGGACTGATACTACTGGACAGAAAGCGCTGTTTTCCCGCCCTCGGCGGTGTCACCACCGACACGGCATAACACCCATGTCATCAACGGACCGGTCCCCTCTCAGTTCCCACCGGCAAACGAACCGCTTATCCGACGATTCATGGAAGGGGCCAGTACATGAAGGCAGTCGTCCTCGCTGCAGGCCAGGGTACGCGCATGCGACCGCTCTCCGAATCGATTCCGAAGCCGATGCTGCCGGTCGCCGACCGCCCGCTTGCGGCCCACACCGTCGATGCGGCGATCGACGCCGGTGCAACCGAAGTCGTGCTGGTAATCGGCTACGAGGCCGAGACGGTCCGGGAGTACTTCGGTCCCGAATACCGTGGCGTGCCGATCTCGTATGCGATCCAGGAAGAGCAGGCCGGGACCGCCGACGCCGTCAACGCCGCCCGCGACCACCTCGAGGGCCCCTTCGCCGTCCTCAACGGTGACAACCTCTACGATCCGGCCGCGATCGACCGATTGTTCGACGCCTGTCCGGCAATCTGCGCGATCGAGGTCGCCGACCCGAGCAACTACGGCGTTCTCAGCACCGAACCCGGGCGGGACGGCTCCGTGACGGGGATCGTCGAGAAACCAGCCGATCCGCCGACGAACCTCGCCAACGCGGGGGCCTACGCCTTCCCGGCCGAAGCCCGCGAGTGGCTCGAGGTACCCGAAAGCGAGCGCGGCGAACACGAGATCACTGACGTCGTCGCCCGCGTGATCGACGAGTACGACGTGACACCCGTCACGCTCGAGCGGTGGCTCGACGTCGGCCGCCCGTGGGAACTGCTCGAGGCAAACGAGTGGAAACTCGCCGACCTCGAGCGGCGGATCGACGGCGACGTCAGCGAGGACGCCACGCTCGAGGGCGCAGTCGTCGTCGAGGAGGGTGCGACGGTCGAACCCGGCGTCGTGATCGAGGGACCGGCGCTGATCCGCAGGGGAGCGGAGGTCGGACCGAACGCCTACGTTCGCGGCGCGACGCTCATCGAAGCCGACGCCGAAGTCGGCCACGCCGTCGAGATCAAAAACAGCGTTATCTCACGGGGGACGTCGGTCAGTCACCTCTCGTACGTCGGTGACAGCGTCCTCGGCCGAAACGTCAACTTCGGCGCGGGGACGAACGTCGCGAATCTGCGCCACGACGATGCCGACATCCGGTTTACGGTCAAAGGCGAGCGCGTCTCGACCGACCGGCGGAAGTTCGGCGTCGTCGCCGGCGATGGGGCCAAAACTGGGATCAACACGAGTCTCACGCCCGGCCTGAAGCTCACAGCTGGCGCGACGACGATGCCCGGCGAAACCGTCGAGCGGGATCGGTAGCCACAGGCGCTCGAGGGTGGGCGAGAGTCGGTTCGCAGAATCTGACCTCTCGGTGGACTCCGAGCGTGGCTTTCCGGAAGGCGTTGCGAGAGAGTGACCATTTATAATGATTTGATGAATGCTTACAGACATGTCGGCGGCAACGGTTCGTGGTACGATCAGGGGAATGGGGCAACGAGCGAATCCGACGTTCGCGGCGGCTGTGATACTGCTGCCGCTGGCTGCACTCGGCTACGCGGTGACGGTCGCGACGGTCCAACAGCATACGTACGTCCACGTGATGGCGGGAGTCCTCTGGACGGGGATCGATCTCTTCATGGGGGCCGTCCTCGGGCCGGTCATCGGTGGTCTGGATGACGAACAGAGTTCGGCGGTGTTTCAGCGGCTCACACCGAAAACGGCGTTTCTTCTACCGTCGCTTGCGTTCGTCACGATCGCCGGCGGTATCACGCTGGCCCAGCGGATCGGCGTCTTCCCACATGCCGGGTCGTGGCTGGCGCTGTTTACCGCGGTGAACGTGATCCCGATCCTGCTGTTGCTGGGCTGGCGGCTCGAGGCGTGGGACGATCGGCGCTGGCAGATCCCGTTCGGTCTCGCGACGATCGGGTCGCTGGCCTGGGTCGCGCTCACGATCGACGACTTCGCGATGACTGAGCCGACGGTCGCCGTCGCGCTCGCTCTCGTTACGATCCTCTCGGTTCAAGGGTTCGGCTTCCTGCTGCCCGGCGAGTTGCGGATGTACCGGGAGATGCGCTCGGTCGATCCCGATCCATCGGTCATCGCCGCGATCGGCAAACAAAACGCGATGCTCGGCGGCGTGCAGGGATTCTTCCAGTTGCTCTTGATTCTCGATATGGTCTATCTCCGCTACGGCGGCTTCTCGTTTTAGGATTTGAACGAAGGGGCGAAAGGTGGACGCGGAGAGGGTGTGCGGAAGGCGAGGAGACGGAGTGCGCTCGGTCCCGGGAACCGAGCGCATGCGACGGGCCGGAGCGACGCGCAGTGCCGGTTTCGACGTGAAAAGCGTCTGTGCCGGCATCCATACCGAAGGTGTGCCCAAACAAAAAGTCAGCGGTCGAGTCGTCACTCATCGACAGCTACACGTGGTGGTGCTGTCGGCCTACAGCCGGCGATCCCGAAGCGCCGGAAACTCCGCGCGGACGTCCGCGACCGTATCCGGCTCGATGGTGGCCGTCACCAGCGTTGGCCCATCGCCGCTCGAGGCCAGCGTGACTCCCCACGGGTCGTAGACGGTCGAGCGACCCAGCAACGTTGCATCCTCGAACTCGCCGGCTCCGTTGATCGTCGCGACGTAGCATTGATTCTCGATCGCGCGCGCCTGCGACAGCGTCTGCCAGTGTTCGATGCGGGGATAGGGCCACGCACTCGGGACGAGTATCAGTTCGGCACCAGCATCGACCAGCCGCCGGTAGAGTTCCGGAAATCGGAGATCGTAACAGGTCGTCACGCCGATGGTCACGCCGCCGATCGTCGCCGTCTCGAGGCGCTCGCCGGGGACGAGCAGTTCCGACTCCGCGGACTCGTAGCCAAACAGGTGGTGTTTCCGGTAGACGAGCTGGCGAGTGCCGTCGGCGTCGAACAGGACGGCAGTGTTCGCCAGACCCTCGTCGGCTGGCGTCTCGCCGGCGTCGGTCGCCGCCAGATCCTCGACGATGGTTCCCGCGAGGACAGCGATCCCGTGGTCGGCCGCCGCCTTCTGTAGCCGGGTAACCGTCTCGCCGGCAATCGGTTCGGCATCACGCGCGTAGCAATCGAACGCGAAGTACCCTACGTTGAACAGTTCCGGCAGGGCAACCAGATCCACACCGCGGATGGCGGCTCGTTCGACCGCCTCGAGTGCACGATCGACGTTTGCATCGACGTGGCCGGCCTCGATCTCGAGCTGTGCGAGCGCGATCGTGAGACCCTCCGCAGACACCTCGCTTGTAGCGTTCGGGGGAGTCATTGTCACACTATCTCTTTCCAGTCACCGTTACTGTGTCGTCTGCAGGTCTCGCTCGAGTGCACGCCGCAGGTTCTCGAGTTCCGAATCGAGGTTGCGCTTGAAGAACTTCTCGACGCCGGGAAGTTTGCCGTCGACGACGAAGTGATTCTCGAGGCGGGTACCGTCATCGGTGGCGATGATTTCGTGTTCGCCAGTAACGTGCATCACTTTCGACTTGCCGACGAATTTGACGTACTCCGGCGGCCGGCGCGTGACGTCTTCGGTGTCGACCCTGACGGTTCTGCGAACGAGGGGAATCGGCAGCGAGACCTGCCAGGTCACGCGCCGTCCCGCTTGGTCTTCGACCGTGTACGTCTCGACGACGCTGATTGCTTGCGCCCGGTTTGCCGGATCAGCGATAAACTCCCAGACGCGCTCCGGCGACGCCGCCACGTCGAACGACCGATCGACACGGACAGTCATGCCCGTACGTGTGGGGTAGACGGATAAAAATCCGTGGACCGGCGGGTGACCGCCCCATCGATGATGGTGGCCGACATCAGGGCAGGTCCGCGAGTGGTAGAGGGGCTATCAGCTGATGGTGACTCGCCAGGTCGTCGAGCGGGCGCGACCCCATTTCTCGATATCGACTTCGTCCGTTTTTTCCGCGAGATGTGGCAGCCGAGCGCCTACTTGCTTCGACGAGAGTCCGATCGCGTCCGCGATGTTTTTGGCCCGGAAGTATTGCTCGCCGCGGGCGGCGCTCTCGCGGAGGTACGAGATGATTCGCCGCTCTTCGTCGGAGTAGTCGTTCATCGTCCGTACATGGTACTAGGTGTTCGTCGGTCTTAACTCTTGACGGCCGGAACGGCACGGATCCAACGTTGAGCGCCGTTCGACCCGCCAGCGTGCCCTCTCGAGTCTTCAGGAGGAGAGGTGGATGCCGACGACCGCCAGCGAGCTAAAGAGAACGGCCCCAGCGAATCCCCAGGCCGCCGTCACGTCCGGTGCACCAACGAGCATGACCAGAGCGCCGATCACTGCGAGTGCGCCCAGTGCGAGCCCCAGTCCGATACCCTTGTCCGTCTCGGTTTGCGTAGCCATGCTCGGGCGTTGTGTGTGGGGTCTCTTAACTTCACTCATTGCTGAGCGGTTCCGGGTCTGCTCTCGGCTGGCCGTCGAACGCTCACTTCCGATCAGCTCACTTGATCGTGGTGTGTTCGGACTCCTCGTTGAGCGCGAGGTTTGCCGCGATCTCGGCGTTTCGCATCGCGTACTGGGCGGTTTGCTGGAGGCTGACGAGCACTTCACGGACGCGAAGCAGATCCTCGTTTGGCATCTCCGGGAGTTCGGCCAGGATTTCCTGTTCTCGATTGGCGATATCGTGGAACAGCTTCCGGACCTCGTTGGATTTGTTGTAATCGCGTTCGACGGCGGCTTCCACGGCCCGAGACGTGATTTCGTCGACCATGTCGTTCAGTTCGCGGATCTCACGCATTACCGAGCTGTCGACGTTTAACGTGTGGCCCTCGGTTTCCATGACGATATCGCCGATGTCCTCAGCGTTGTCCGCCGTCAGCTCTAGGTTCTTCGCGATCGAGCGGTAGCCAATCAGCGGGAAACCGCTGTTCAGCCCGACCGCTCGCGCGAGATTCGGGTTCTGGTAGGCCGTAAAGATCAGGCGCAACAGGAGGACGAAGATCTTATTGGCCTGTCGTTCCCGGTTCAGAGCGCGCTGGGCCAGATCGGGGTTGCCGTGGGCCAGTGCCTTGATCGACTCGCCGCGCATCGTCTGGCCTGTTCGTTCGAGGCGCTCTAGGAGGTTGTCGAGCGTGAAGTCTTCGGGGTCGACCGAACAGCGGATCGAAATGCTCTCGGGGGTCTCCTCGATGACGCCAAGCCCCATGAGTTGCGTTTCGGCCTGATAGACCGCGTTGATGTGATCCGACTCGAGTGCGCCGTCTTCGCGCTCGATGCGGATGATCCGCCGCCCGAGGACGTACTGGGCGACGATCGCACGCTCGACGGCGGCGGCGTCTAGCTCGTCTGTGTGGATGATCGCTTCCGTCTCCTCCGTGCTCGCAGACTCGGGCATCACGGTCAGGGTACCCTTGCCACTGGTCCGCAACGACACCTCGTCACCCTTCTCGACGTCGTGTTCGGACGCCCACTCCGCGGGAAGGGTCATCGCGAGTGTCGACGGGCCGAGTCGTTGCACTTTCCGCGTTTCCATATCACACCGTAGGCTTGACCCGACCTTAATCTTGACTATATGGTCATTATCTCGAGTACGATCGTTATATCGTTGTGACTGATGGCCGCTACGAAGCGCCCCTTAAATATTCATCCAGTACCCTGCACAACAGCCAGCGAGCAGCGCGACACATCAGGAGACGGGCAGCATTCGCGTGGTGAACCGCCCGGTTCGTACCTGCTGCCACCCCCGGAGGTCGTCGTCGAGGTCCTCGTCGTCGGTGTCGACGTGCAGCGAGTCGATCCCGTCGAGTTTCTCGTCCGAGGCGACGACGGCGATTTCGTCTGCCTGCCGGATCACCGGCGGCGAGATCTGGTGGTTCCCGCGACCGAAGAGAAAGCCCTGCCCGCCGATCGGCGAGACGACGATCGTCACCGGTTCCGCGAGGACCTCGAGAATATCCGTTTCCGCAGCGTCGCGGGCGAGTATCGTCCCCTCGCGCCCGGAGACCGTTCCGTCCGATTCGGTATCGGAGTTGGCCCGCCAGACGTCGACACCCAGCGGCGAGGGTTCGATGCCGAGTTCCGCTTCGATCGCGCCGACGGTGCTGCCGGGGCCGAAGACGTAGGTCCGACCGGGTTCGACCTCGCGGGCGAACCCCGTCGCCAGCGAATCGACGCTCCCGCTCGAGACCTGTTTGCTCGATTGCAGATCCGGCGCGACGGGGACCGGCACGATCGCCCGCAACTCCGTCCTGACCTCTCCCTCGCGGTAGGCGTCCTCGTCGATGTCGTTGACTTCGCGCGGTTCGACGCGGTCGAACTCGGCGGCGATGCGGCCGGCATCGGCCGGTGTCACGGCGAAGACCGACGAGTAAATCTTGACGCCGGCCGGGACGCCAAGCATCGGTGTCTCGGCGTCCCGAGACCTGTTCGTCGTGTTTCGGGGCTCAGTTGAAAGTCCCTCGGTGGCGTCTACGTCATCGAGTACGGTGGCGACGTCGACTGCGGTGCCGTCGCCACCGACGAACAGAATCAACTCGACATCGTGCTCGAGCAACGCGCGGACGGCCCTGCGGGTATCGGCTGCCGTCGTCTCGGCAGTCGCGGGATCGCCGGGTCTGGCCGGATCGTCCCCATGAGCTGTGGCTGGGTCGTAGACGACCGTTGGCTCGTAGCCAGCGTCCCGGGCCGCCCGTTCGCCCATCACACCGGCGGCGGTGTAGACGGTGAGCTCGGGAGCACGCCGGTGCAGCGATCGCAACGCTTCACGCGCTCGCTCGGGCGCTCGCGGCTCGGCACCGCGACGGCGTGCCTCCTCGAGTTTCCCGTCGGTCCCCTTCAGTCCGACCCGACCGCCCATTCCTGCGATCGGGTTGACGACGACGCCGATGGACTCCATACCCGAGCGTCGCACGCCAGCCGGAAAGCGATATCGTGTCGCCGACCGGAGAGATCGCTGCCGTCGCGGACCACCGAGCGGGCGGCGACGTAGCGAGCGACGCGCACGATTTCTGAAGGATTAAGAGGGATGCGGCCCGAGCGCCAACCATGACCACACTGATCGACGCCGCTGTTCTCGCGACGGAAACGCAGCTCCCGATGAACATCGTCGGCTGGGGCGCACTCGTGCTGGGCCTGTTCGTCGTCGTCGCCTGGACGCTCTATCTGTACCGCTGACGGTACCTGGTTACGGTGATTCGACTCGCTTACGCAGCCACGCGGCCGCGTCGGCGACGGTTGTTCTATCAGTTCCTTTGAGCTCAATTCTGACCGAATCGCCCGGATAGCTCCCGACGGAGACGTCGAATCGGTCCCGCAGTTCGGCAATTCGGTCGAGGAGTGCGCTTTCCGGTTCGTCGGCGATGACTGCCTCACGATAGGTCGGCGTCCCGGCGAACTCGCTCGCGATCGTCTCGAACATCGCCTTCATTTCGGCGGGGACGCCGGGAAGCACGTAGACGCCCTCGAGCGCGGCACCGGGGGCGACACCAGCCTCGTTGTGGAGTGCCCGCGCACCGGCGGGCAACGTGGCGGTTCCGGCTACGAGGTCGTCACGGCTGTAGCCGTCCGCCTCGAGCCAGGCGAGGGCCTCGTCGTGTTCCTCGAGGTCGCGTCCGAGCGCGGCAGCGACGCCCTCCATCGTGAGGTCGTCGTGGGTTGGCCCGAGCCCACCTGTGACGATGACGGCGTCGTACTCGGCACGGTACTCGTTGATGACACGAGCGATGTCGCTGACTCGATCCGGAACCGTTGTGACGCGCTCGACGTCGACGCCACGATTGTCGAGTTGCTCGCAGAGCCACGTAGCGTTCGTATCCGTCGTTCGTCCGGCAAGCAGTTCATCTCCGACCGTTACGACCGCGACGTTCATACCGGGCGTTTGCACCCGTGGTTCAAATGTATCTCGCCCACCTCCTGGTAGTGGTATTGTCATTTCACTATGATTTTCGATAAAGTGGTAGTAACCACAAGATTCAATTCTGATAATTAGTAACGAGAGAAGTATGTCTCGGAGTCAGATAAAACAAACCGAGGGGGACTCGGCTGCAGTGCTCTCCGCATTGGGGAGTAAATACAGCGTAGAAATACTCTGTGCAGCAGGCACACCGAAATCAGCACAAGCGCTCAGCGAAGATATCGAAATTCCGATCGCAACCTGCTATCGTCGGATCGAAGAACTCGTCAATGCAGGGCTATTGACATGTGAGGGGCGGCGACTATCTGATGAAGGAAGACGAACGAATATCTATCGCCGAACGTTGGACGAGATCGAGATCGATTTCTCGGACGAGACACCCAAATTTTCGCGCAAACGTCGCACCGAGGCGAAAAACAGGCTCCAAGACCAACTCGAGAGCTGAGACGGCTTCCGCCGGTCAGCGACCGCGCGAGCGCGTTCTCGAGTCACCACCGACGATGACTGCTTGCGCGACCGAGACTGAAACTGGATTTGTGGGTGTCAGCTGTTAGTGTCGACGCTGACCGACCGCAGTTTCCCGGTGACACACGACGGCCACGTCCGGGAGTGGGTCGGCTTCAAGCGACCATCCTTAAGTATTCTCGAAAGAATACCGAAGTATGACCACTCCCGCTGAGACGCGCGACGCCGGACCGGCCACAACGACAGATGACAGTGTCGTCGGACACCGTCGCGTCCTCCATGTCGGCCGTGACCGGCCGATCAGAATCAGCACCGGCCACCGGATCCGCCATCATGACGGCAAGTGTTCGCGGCCGCATGGCCACAACTACGAAATATCCGTCACCGTCGCGGGCCAGCTGACCGAGGAGGGTTGGATCGCTGACAAGGGTGATATTACCGACGTAATCGACGAATGGGATCACATGTTTCTGCTCGAGGCCGGCGATCCCCTCATCGAGGCCTTCGAGGCGGCCGGCGACGACGACGCGGTCGTCGTCCTCGAACACCCGCCGACGGCTGAGGTGATGAGTGTCGTCTTAGAGCGAAAACTCGCAGCAGCCTTACCCGAGACGGTGACCGACGTCGCGGTACAGGTCAACGAGACGAGCGAACTCTGTGGGGGGAGCTCGCTCTGAGATGCCGGTTTCCGATTCCATCGACCGTGAGTCCGACCGTGAGACCGACGGCGAGCGCGGTGGCGACGGGTCAGCCGACGGCTTGCCGATCAACGAGCTGTTCTACTCGCTCCAGGGCGAGGGCACCCTCGCCGGCGTCCCGTCGGTGTTCGTCCGCACGAGCGGCTGTAACCTGCGGTGTTGGTTCTGTGACTCCTATCACACCTCCTGGGAGCCGACCCACGCCTGGATGAGCCTCGAGGAGATCGTCGCCGAGATCGACTCGTATGACGCCGACCACGTCGTCCTCACCGGTGGCGAACCACTGCTCCACGAGGATAGCATCGCCTTGCTCGAGGCCCTCGACGATCGGGACTACCACACCACCGTCGAGACCAACGGGACGATCTACCGGGACGCGCCGATCGATCTCGCCTCGATCAGCCCGAAACTCGCGAGCAGTACGCCGACGCCCGAGCGCGATCCGTCGGGAGAGGGCGAGTGGGCCGAGCGCCACGAAGCCGATCGGATCGACCTCGAGGTGCTTGCACGGCTGGTCGCCGAATACGATTTCCAGCTCAAATTCGTCGTGACCGACGCCGACGACATGCCGGAAATCTGTGACCTGCTCGCCGAGCTACGCGCGGCCGCCGATGTCCCGATTCGCGACACCGACGTCCTCCTGATGCCCGAAGGGGCGACCCGTGAGCGACTCGCGGACACGCGCAGCCGCGTCGCCGACCTTGCGATGGAGTACGGCTTCCGGTATACGCCGCGACTGCACGTCGACCTCTGGAACGATGCGCCCGAAACGTAACCGTTCGACTTCACGATGACTGATACATCACGCGACACCGCAGCCGACGAATCGACCACCAAACGCGCCGTCGTCCTCTTATCCGGCGGCATGGACAGTGCCACCGCCGCCTACGAGGCTCACGAACGAGGCTACGAGATCTACGCGTTGCACACGTCCTACGGCCAGCGCACCGAAGACCGCGAACTCGAGTGTGCCCGCCGACTCGCCGACGAACTCGATGCGGCCGACTTCCTGCGGATCGAAACCGGCCATCTCGCGGCGATCGGGGCCTCGAGTCTCACCGATGACGACCTCGCCGTCGAAGATGCCGACTTGGAGAGCGACGAAATCCCATCGTCGTACGTCCCATTCCGGAACGCAAACCTGCTGGCGATGGCAGTCTCGTATGCAGAGGCAAACGACTGTGATGCGGTGTTCATGGGTGCTCACAGCGAGGACTTCTCTGGCTATCCTGACTGCCGTCCCGCGTTTTTCGAGGCCTTCGAACACGTGGTCGACGTTGGCACGAAACCGAAGACCGAGATCGCGATCGAAGTGCCGTTCGTCGAGCACTCGAAGACCGACATCGCCGCACGCGGCGTCGAACTCGAGGTTCCCTACGAATACACCTGGAGTTGCTACCGCGAGAACGAACCCGCCTGTGGGACCTGTGATGCGTGTGCGTTCCGGCTCCAGGCGTTCCAGCGGATCGGCGTTCGCGATCCGATCGAGTACGCCGAGCGGCCATCGTACGTCGACGAATGACGATCGCGGCGTGATACTACTGGACAGCAGTCAATACGAAGCCGGCTGCATACACGCGACCGGCGTCACGTCGTTCTGTCCGGCAGTATGAAAATCGGTACCGCGTCCGGTACCGAGTGCCCCCAAATGGCCACGCGAAACGGTGCTCAGATCCTCGTTCGTGCTTTTCTCTCTCCGTTCCTCGAGGACGCGTGGCCTGTACCATCGGTGCTTGACACACGAGACAGCCTGTCGATCACCGGACTTGCTATCGCCCAGTGACAGGGCTGACTCCGCGCTGCGCTATCATAAATAATGTGCTTGTGAATGTCATGCATTGATATCTCGGATCGACGGTACCCGCGTTGGACTAGCGGCGAAAACCGGCCGGCTGCTACCCGTCGCCTTCGTATTCCCGAAGCACCGTCGACACGGTATTCGACACGTTCTCGAGCGCGACGGCGTTGGTCTTCCGAAGCTCTCCCTGCTGGCGGGCCGCCTCGAGGTGGCGAAGCGCCGCACGAAGATGCTCGCCGGTCTCGGTGTCGTTCGTGTCTGTCATGGTGTTTCGAGGGAGCGGTCGTAACGGACTCGAGCGGTTAAACTCGTCGGTGGTGTCGGTCACTCGAGCGTGTCGCGAACTGCTGCCTCGCGTTCGGCGAAGGTCGCGTCGTCGAGGACGGGCGTGGCTGACTCGCGGTCGATCGCGACGTCTTCGGCCAGGTCGATCCAGGCTCGACAGCCCCGGTAGCTGCCGCGTTCTTCGATCAGTTGGGGCGACTCGAGTTCCGATACCCGGAGCAACAGCACCCGCAGCTCGTCGTCCGGCCCGTACTTGTCGCGCAGGCCGTCGGGCGTGTAGACGTAGTGGCGTGCCAGGGCCGCGAGGTCGTCACTCGAGACGGTGTACTCCGCACAGACGTCGGCGATCGCGCGGATCGGCACGCCGGGATCTGGTTTGGCGCTCGCCCGGTGGTAGTAGCTCTCGAAGTCGGACTGATAGCGGTCTGGGTTCTGGTGGCTGTATGCCGGGTAGAGGACGAACGACTCGTCGATCTCGCCGGGATCGAGCGTCGGGTGGCGCACGAGGACGGTCTGTGCGCCGTCGATCAGGGCGTTAACGACGCCGGCGCGCTCTTTCAGGGCGGGAATCGCGGTCGTGAGTTCGGATTCGCTCATCTGTCTCGAGCGAACGCCGGGACGACCAACTAGATTTCGACTGCTCGAGCGGCCGAATTGGCTGACGGGCTCGGAGATGCGACTGCCCTCGATGTCACCGACGCATTCAAGTCGAGTTGTACTAACGCAATTACAATGAGTGTAGGAGACACGACAGCCATCGAAGACGAGCGGGCCGCTGGGATACCCGATCGAACCCCACGCCAAAACGTATGAAGGGATTCGTCCTCGGCGGCGTCAGCTCTGGCGTCGGGAAGACAGTCGCGACGCTGTCAATCATGCAGGCACTCGAGGACGCCGGCTACGCGGTCCAGCCGGCCAAGGCGGGCCCGGATTTCATCGATCCGAGCCACCACGAGGCGATCGCGGGCCGGCCCTCTCGGACGCTGGACCTCTGGCTCGAGGGTGCAGACGGCCTCCGCCGGAACCTTCAGCGCGGCGAGGGTGACATCTGCGTCGTCGAGGGCGTCATGGGGCTGTACGACGGCGACGGCTCGAGCACCGCCATGGTCGCCGAAGCGCTCGATCTCCCCGTCGTCCTCGTGGTCGACGCCAAAGCAGGCATGGAAAGCGTCGCGGCGACCGCCCTCGGATTCCGCGAGTACGCCGACGCAATCGGCCGCGAGATCGAGGTCGCCGGCGTCGTTGCCCAGCGCGCCCACGGCGGTCGCCACGAGCAGGGGATTCGTGACGCCCTGCCCGACAGCCTCGAGTACTTCGGCCGGATTCCACCCTCGAGCGACCTCGAGATCCCAGACCGGCATCTCGGACTCGAGATGGGCGACGAGGCCGCGCTCCCACGAGAGGCGCTCGCAGACGCCGCTGAGTCGCTGCGTGCCGACCGGCTGGCGGCCGTCGCAAGCGAGCCGCGTGCTCCGGAGACGCCGATCGAGCCTGCCGAGTTGGTCGACACGACGGTCGCCGTCGCCAGCGACGCGGCCTTTTGCTTCCGGTACCCGGCGACGATCGAGCGGTTCCGCGAACGTGCCGACCTGGTCACGTTCTCGCCACTCGCGGGCGATCCCGTGCCCGACTGTGACGCGGTCTACCTGCCCGGCGGCTACCCCGAACTCCACGCCGCCGAACTCGAGTCGGCCGGCACGCTCGCTGAACTCGGCGAACGGGCCAGCGATGGGCTGCCAGTTCTGGGCGAGTGTGGCGGCCTGATGGCCATGTGCCAGTCACTGACGACGGCCGAGGGCGAGACGAGCGCGATGGCTGGAATCCTCCCTGCAGACGTGACCATGTGCGACCGCTATCAGGCGCTCGATCACGTCGAACTCGAGGCCATCGAGGGGACGCTGACGGCTCGCGCCGGCGAGACGATTCGGGGCCACGAGTTCCACTACTCCAGTGCCGATGTCGACGCCGACGCCCGGTTTGCCTTCGAGACGACCCGTGGTGATGGCATCGACGGCGACCACGACGGCCTGACCGAGTACGACTCGCTCGGCACGTACGTCCACGTCCACCCCGAGAGCGGGGCGTTCGATCGGTTCCTCGAGCGCGTCGATCGATGACGACGTAGCGTTCACGCAACCATTCACGGATTTTGAAACGAGGTCGAATAGTTAACACGTGGGAGCGCGTATCACATGTCATGTCAGAAACAGTCCAGCGCCTCGAGCCCTTGGAGCGCAAGCCGCTGACCGACCGCACCTGTCTTGTGACCGGATCCTCGCGGGGGATCGGCCGGGAGATCGCGTTCGAACTCGCCCGCTGCGGTGCCGAGGTGGCGGTCAACTATCGCTCCTCGGACGAGCTGGCCCGCGAGGTGACCGAAACGATCGAGGAAAACGGCGAGACGGCGGTCCCCGTCCAGGCCGACGTTTCCGATCCGGCACAGGTCGAGCGGATGGCCGAGGAGGTCCGCGAGGAACTCGGTGAGATCGACGTGCTCGTCAACAACGCGGGGATCACCGTCGATCGGACGTTCGAGAACATGACCTACGAGGACTGGCGGACGGTCATCGACGTCAACTTAAACGGGACGTTCAACTGCACCAAAGCGTTCTACGAAGACATCAAGTCGTCCGAGAACGGCCGACTGATCAACATCTCGAGCGTCGTCGGCCAGCAGGGCAACTACGGCCAGGCCAACTACGCGACCTCGAAAGGCGGGCTTTTCGCGTTTACGCGGACGCTCGCACTGGAGCTGGCCGCTCACGACTCGACGGCCAACTGCGTCGCGCCCGGCTTCACGGAGACGGACATGCTCGAGAAGGTGCCCGAACGGGTCCGGGAAAAGATCCTCGAGGATATCCCGCTCGATCGGTTCGCCGAACCCGAGGACGTCGTCGGCATGGTTCGGTTCCTCGCCGGCGATCAGGCCCAGTACATGACCGGGCAGGTGCTCGGTATCAACGGCGGCATGGAGTGGTAGTCGGACGGCGATCGCGCTCGCTCGAGTCGGCGCCTGCGACTCGAGTCTCGTTTTCCGCGTTCGTCCCGTGCTCGGCCGGTGGCCCTCATACGGACTACCGCCAGTCTGTGCCGGTAGGGCCGCGACCGCCCTGCGGTTGCATCGGGAAATCGTCACAACAGACTGTCTCAGCCGACCGTTCTCGTCGGAGTGACTGTCAGCTCGCGTTTGACAACAGGAGTTGTGCTACTGCAACCATAGCTGAGCAATCGCAGTTGTTCTACCACAAACAAAATTGTTTTAGTGCCGGGCTGACTTCCCACTGATGATGCCACCCATCGCGCTTCCACACGACGCGAAGGCCGGACCCACCAAGCCGGAGGTCCGGGCGGTTGTCGGCTCGAAGCTCGCGCTCGAGCCCGACGACCACTTCGCGGAAGTCGGCTCCTGTACCGGAGCCATCACGATCGAAGCCGCACAGCGAGCCGGGCGGGTGACCGCCATCGAGCGCAAACCCGAACGACTCGAGACGACGGAGCGGAACATCGCCGCCAACGAGGACGCGATTCGCGCGGACGTCGACCTGCGGAACGCGGAAGCGCCCGAGGGACTCCCCGACGACGCCGACGCGCTCTTTCTGGGCGGGAGCCGCAACTTCGAAGCGGTGCTCGACCACGCCGTCGAAACCGAGGTCGACCGCGTGGTCATGAACGTCTCGCGGCTCGAGGTCGCTGGGAGAGCGACCGAGGCCTTCCGCGAGCGCGACCTGCTCGAAGAAGTCGTGCAGTTCCAGGTGAGCCACGGCTACGAACTCGCCGGCGCGACGAGTTTCGACTCGGACAACCCGGTCTACATGCTGGTCGGGAGTGCGACTTCGGACGAGACGGACGACGAGGTGAGCCGATGACGCTGTACGGCGTCGGCCTCGGCCCCGGCGAAGCCGACCTCGTGACGGTTCGCGGGAAGGACGTCCTCGAGTCGGCCGACGTGGTCTACTCGCCGGGCCGCCTGTCGCGGACGGTCGCCCTGAACCACGTCGACGAGTCGAAGATCGGGGATCTGGACTTCCCGATGACGAAAGACGAGGAGAAACTGCGCCGGGCGTGGAAGGAGGCCGCAGCGGAGATCGCCCCGAACGCCCGCGACGGCGACGTCGCGTTCGTGACACTCGGCGATCCGAACGTCTACTCGACTTTCGGTCACCTGCGTCGGACGATCGACGCGTTCCACCCCGATGTGGACCTCGAGATCGTCCCCGGCGTCAGCGCCGTCACGGCCTTCGCGACCGCGATGGGCGTCGAGATCGAAGCCGGCGCGGGCCTCTCGCTGCGAGAGGCTGCTGCCGGCGTGAGCCCCACGGGCCCGGATCGGATGATCCTGTTCAAGGTCACCGACGCGCCCGCGACCCACGAAGGGCTCGTCGAGGCCGGCTACGACGTGACCTACGGCCGCCGGCTCTTTATGGAACAGGGCGAGACGATCGTTACCGACGACCCCGAGGAGATCGACGAGCGCGACTACTACACGCTCGCCTACGCCGAGAAGGAAGACCTCGAGGTCGAACAGGCGACGGCCGCCTTCGAGACCGAGGCAAGCGACGCTGGAAGCCGGTCTGCGACAGCCGCGGAGGAAACCGATGACTGACGAGATACCCGACGACCCGCAGGACGCGATCGACTCCCAAAGCGACCGCCGCCGCGAGGAACTGGACGACCGGATCTTCGAGCACAGCGCCGGCGATGACCAGGAGGGCGTTCCCTTCGTCGGGGCCGGTCCCGGCAACCCGCGACTGCTGACCGTCGCGGGCAAGGAACTGCTCGAGGAAGCCGACCTCGTCGTCCACGCGGGCTCGCTGGTCAACAGCGAACTCCTCGACGAGTACTGTGCCCACGCCGAGCTGGTGAACTCCGTGGGGAAGGACCTCGAGGAACTGATCCCGCTGATGCGGGACGCCTACGAGGACGGCGACAACGTCGTTCGTCTGCACAGCGGCGATCCCGCCATCTACGGGGCCGCACTCGAGCAGATGGACGCGCTCGAACACGAGGGCGTGCCGACCTACTTCGTGCCGGGCGTCACGTCGGCCTTCGCGGCCAGCGCGACGCTGCGAACCCAACTGACGCTCAACGAGGTCTCGAACCACGTCGCGTTCACCCGGCCACAGGGCAAGACCCTGACCGAGGAGGAAGACCACATCTCCGAGTTCGTCGAGATGGGCGACGTGACGACCTGCATCTATCTGGGAACCCACGCGGTTCGCGATACGATGGATCGGTTGCTCGCAGACGACCACGACCCCGAGACGCCCGTCGCGGTGATCTACCACGCCTCCTGGCCGGACGAGGACGTCATCATCGGCGATATCGGAACGATCGCGGACAAGGTCGAGGACGCGGGCTATCGCGCCTCGGCACTGGTCGTCATCGGCGACGCCGTGACCGGTGCGGGCTACGAGCGTTCGTTCCTCTACGGTGACTGGGCGAATCGCGGTTCAAACGACGCTGACGAAGCCGAGAGTGACTAATCATGAGCACTGACGACGATAACTCGAGTACGGATTCGGGCGGCCACTGTTCGACGCCGGATTCGGACGGTGAAGTCGCCGAGGAGATCGCGATCATCTCCTTCGGGCGGAAGATGGACACCGCCGAGGAGATCAAAGACGAGATCGGCGATCGCTACGAGACGATCGACATCATCGAGTACCACGGCGACGTCTTCGAGGAGCACTGGGGCGAGTACGACTGCTTCATCGGCCTGATGGCGTCGGGCATCGCGATGCGCAAGACGGCCCACCTGTTAGACGACAAGTGGGAGGACCCCGCGATCTGTGTCGTCGACGAGGAACTGACGTGGGCCATCCCGATCACGGGCGGTCACCATGGCGCGAACCAGGTCGCACAGGATCTCGCGACGATGGGTGCCGTCCCGGCCATGACCACCGCAAGCGAGGCCGCCGGCAAGCAGGGCGTCGAGTCGAAGGCGAAGGCGATGGACGCCCACGTCGTCAACGGCGACTCGACGGTCAAAACGAATCTCGCCGTCCTCGACGACAACCTCGGCCCCGTGGCTCGACTCGAGGGCCCGAAGGCCGTCCTCGTCGGCGACGATGTCACTGTCCTCAAGCGCAACAAAGACGACGGCGTCGTCATCGGCACCGGCAGCGTCTCCGGCGCGAGCAAGGAATCGTTCCTCGCCGCGTGGGAGCAAGCGCTCGAGCGGACCGACTACGACTTCGAGGACGTGGAGTTCGTCGCCACGGCGACTCGCAAGGAAGACGAGGAGGGGCTGCTCGAAGCCGCTCAGGAACTCGATCTCGGCGTGGTTGCCTTCGACAAAGAGACGCTGCTCGCCCACGAGGGGCCGACCCCCTCGAAGTCGAAGGAGCTGATCGGCTGGCCCGGCGTCTCGGAGGCCTCCGCGATCGCCGGCGGCGCTGAACAGGAACTCGTCCTCGAGAAGATCGGCTACGAAAACGAGGTTACGGTGGCGATCGGCCGATGAGTTCCGACGCTACACCTGACGCTGGCAGCACCCCCGACGACCACGGCACCCTCTACGTCGTCGGTATCGGCCCCGGGCTGCCGGAACACATGACCAAGCGAGCCAAGGAGGTCATTGAATCCTCGGAGGTCGTCATCGCCTCGAGCCTCTATCAGGAGTTCCTGCGCGACGACGGGACGCTGCCACCGGAGGACGCTGTCGACGACGACGGTATCGCGACCCGCGAGGACGGCTTCGAACAGGAGATCGTCCGGTCGACGATGGGACGCCAGATCGAACTCGCTCGCGCGGCGTTCGACCACGTCCGGGAGGGAAAGGACGTGGCTCACGTCTCCGGCGGCGATCCGTCGGTCTACGGCAAGTCCGACCTCATCTTCAAGATGGCCGAGGAGGACGACGCAACGGATGTGCCGATCGAAATCGTTCCCGGCCTCACCGCAGCGCTTGGCGGCTCGGCGAACGTCGGCGCGCCGCTGTGTAACGACTTCTGTACGATCTCGCTGTCCGATAAGTGGCGCGGCTGGGACGAGATCGAGGAGAAACTGCGCGCGGCCGCAATCAGTGACTTCGTCATCGTCCTCTACAACTGCTGGCGCAACTACGAGGAGGCCGTCGAGATCGTCCGCGAGGAGCGGACCGACGACGCCTACGTGGCGATCGTCAACGATGCCGGCCGGGAAGACGCCGGCCGCAACGGCGAGAGTCACTTCATCACGACACTCGGCGAGGCTGCCGATCACGACGACAAGGTTTCCGGAATGGGAACCTCGCTGATCATCGGCAACCACGAGACCGAAACCTGGCGCAACGACGACCGAACGTACCTCGTCACCCCGCGCGGCGGGCGTGACGTCGACGATTTCTAATACCCATGAGCACGGACACCGACGCAGACGCTGACGACGAATCGACTTCCAAGTGTGGCGCATCGAGTAGCAGCGAGTCGAACACCGAAAGCCCGAGTTCGAAATGCGGCGGCTCGAGCAGCACCGACGACTCGAGCAGTTCGAAATGCGGCGGCTCCTCGAGTTCCAGTTCCTCCTCGTCCTCGAGCAAGTGCGGCGCTTCCAGTTCCGACGACGACTCCAATGAACAGGAAGTCGGCGCGACGGTCGAGGACTTCGACGCCGAACCCGGCCAGCTGATCGCCGTCGGTCTCGGCCCCGGCCACCCGGAGGGGATGACCGAGCGCGCGAAAGACGCCTTGCTCGAGGCCGACCACATCGTCGGCTACACGACCTACATCGAGCTGATCCCCGACGAGATCACCGAACAGGCCGACGACATCTACGACACGCCGATGTGCGGAGAAGTCTCGCGCACCGAGGAGTCGATCGACCGCGCGCTCGCGGGCAACGACGTGGCCATCGTCGGCAGCGGCGACCCCAACGTCTACGCACTCGCGGGCCTGGCACTCGAGATCTTAGAGTCCAAGGGCGCGACGGCGTCGATGGTCGACTTCGAGGTCGTGCCCGGCGTCCCGGCGGCCCAGTCCTGTGCGGCCCGGCTTGGCGCACCGCTGGTCAACGACACCGTCTCGGTCTCGCTGTCGGACCACCTCGTCCCGATGCCCGAGATCGAATCCCGACTGCACTCGGTCGCCAGCGAGAACTTCACGATCACGATCTACAACCCGTGGAGCCGCAAGCGCCGGGAGAACTTCGAGAAGTGTTGTGAGATCCTCCTGACCCACCGCGATGAAGACACGCCCGTCGGCATCGTCCACGGCGCGGGCCGCGAGGACGAGCAGGTGATGATCACCGAACTCGGCGAGCTCGAGGATCTCGGCGAAAGCGAGATCATCGACATGACGACGACGATCGTCGTCGGCACCGAGGATACCTACGTCTGGGACGACCGGATGGTCACGCCGCGTGGCTACGAGACGAAGTACGACTACTGAGCACACTATGCCACGATACGAAGTCACCATCGAAAAGGACGCCTGCGACGGCATCTTCGCCTGTCTGACACGTGACCCGCGCTTTATCGAGGGCGCGGACGGCCTCGCGACGGTCGATCCGGACGCCGATCCGGTCTATGACTGTGAAGGCGAGGTCACCGACACCGCCGAACGGGTCGTCGCGACGTTCGACGACGACCGCATCGAGGAAGCCCAGCAGGCCGCAGCAGCCTGCCCGACGGACGCGATCGTCGTCCGGGAGGTGGGCGAATGAGCGACGCCGACGCCCTCGAGATCGCGGTCCCGTCGGACCCGCTCGCAGGACACGCCGCCACGGCGTACTTCTGGGGCCACGTTGCTGGTAGTGGCGATGTCTCGGACGATGACATCGAGGTCGTCACCAACGACGAGGAGTCCGCCCAGGTGCTCGCTGCGATCGCAGGCGGCGACGTCGCACACGAGACGACGACCCGCGAGTACGCCCACGACACCTCGATCACGCGCACGGAAGACGAGTACACGCTGTCGATCGGCGACGGAGATGATGGGGGACTGCTAGGTCGCACCAGTGCTCTCTCGCTCCCCGTCGACGGGCGGGGCAACTACCGCTTCGGCGCGTTTTCGAGCCACGAACGGGAGCTGCTCCGCGGCCTGCTCGAGGGCTGTGGCACGATCTGCTTCAAGTCCTCGAGTGGCACCGTGGGCATTTCCTTCGTCCACGACGACCGCGAACTGCTCGAGCTCGTACGGGAGCTGATCGCCGAGTGTCCGGTCGACGCGCCGATGGGCGACCTGTCCGAAACGTCGTCGGGCGGCCACTGGTTCGGCGTCGACGATGACGCCGCGCCCGCGTTCGGCACCTGGCTCTACGAGAACTGCGAAGAAACTGGCCTGTTCGCGCCGAGTCGCCGCCGCAAGCTCGAAAAGAGTCTCGAGCAAGCGTCGGCGTACGACGGCGACGAGACGTAACACGATCGACGATCGATGAGTACACCTGACGACTCCACGCCCGCGTCGGTGGCCGGCTTCGACGACGAAGCCGTCCTCCTGATCGGCCACGGCTCCAGACGCGAGAAGTCCAACGAACAGGTCCGCGAACTGGCCGCCGGACTCGAGTCACGGCTCGGAATCCCGGTCGACGCTGCGTTCCTCGAGCTCGCGGAGCCGTCGATCGACGAGGCCTTCGCGGGACTTGCACCTATCGCCGATCGGGTGACCGTCGTCCACTGCTCGCTTTTTGCCGCGAGCCACGTGAAAAACGACGTGCCGCTGGCGATCGAACAGGCACGCGCCGAACACGACATCGAGATCGACAACGGCGCACACCTGGGCGTCCATCCTGCGATCCTGGATCTGCTCGACGACCGCGCCGCCGACGTAGAACGCGAACTCGGCGTCGACCGCGCCGAGGACGACGTCGCCGTCGTCGTCTGTGGCCGCGGCTCGAGCGATCCGGATGCCAACGGTGACGTGCATAAACTCGCCCGCTTGCTGTTCGAGGGCCGGGACTTCGACCGCGTGGAGGCGACGTTCATCGGTGTCACGGAGCCGACGCTCGAGGACACCTTGCATGGGCTCTCGAAGCACCGCCCCGATGCAGTCGTCGTGCTCCCCTACATGCTCGGCGACGGCGTTCTCACCCAGCGGGTCCGCGACTGGACCGCGGAGTTCGACGCGGACTACCCCTACGTCGACGCACTGGCCGGCGACCCGCTCGGCACGGACTCGCGGTTGTTGGACGTCTTCGCCGACCGCTGGCAGGAGGCCCGGTCGGGCAGCGTCGAAATGTCCTGTGACACGTGCAAGTACAAGGTCGACCTCGAGGGCTACGAGGAAGACGTCGGCGGCGCACGAGCGATGTTGCGCGCACTCGCCCACCAGGAGGCCCACGCCGACCGAGAGGAGATCGACGACGAGCCACACAGCCACGACGCGCCAGACAAGCACGTCGCGGTCTGTACCAACCAGACCTGCGCGAATATGGGCTCACCGGCGGTGCTCGAGCGCCTGCGCCAGGAGGTTCGGGACTCCGAACACGCCGACGCCCGAATCACGCGGTCGTCCTGTCTCGGCCGCTGTGGCGATGGGCCGATGGTCGCGGTCTACCCCGATGGAATCTGGTACGGCGACGTCGCGGACGACGACGCCGAGCGGATCGTCGCCGACCACCTCGATCGGGACCGCATCGTCAGCGACCTCGTCGATCAGACGCTCTAACGGGTTGTATCGACCACTGAGACGACACACGATTCACTAACTACGTTCAACCATGAGCTGCCACGAAATCGAAGCACTACGACTCGGACTGATGAACGTCCTCGGCGTCGGGGACGACAGCGCCCGCGAGCACGCGGAGAAAGAACTCGAGGGCCACCTCGAGGGCCCGATTCAGGGCCTCGTAGAGGCCGACAGCCTCACCGAACTCCAGCGTCACCTCGACGCGGCACTGGTCGACTTGGAAGAGGAGGTCGCCACGATGGACAGCGACGACCCCGAGTACGACTACACCCGGGGGCGACTGCTTGCTGTCCGCGACGCCGAGCGAGCGGTCGGTCGGCTGGCCACGCAGGGCGAGAGTATCGTCGACGGGCTCGGCGACGCCCACGACACCCTCCACGAGACGTTCCCGGTCGAGGAATGACGATGGCCGAAACTGTATCTGAAGGCGACGACGAGTCCGGCGTTCGAGGCGTGCCGCTCGGCGAGATCGAGCCCGCTCGAAGCCGGCACATGTGGACTCGATCCGCGGTCGGCGTCGCCGAGTCAGGCAACCTCGTCGTCACCGGCGAGTGGGACGGCACCGTCACCGCCCGCGACGCCGACTCGCTCGAGGCCCGCTGGACGGCCGCCCATCCGGACCACGCGGTCGGTGTCGTGTCGCTCGAGGGGAACGGAGCGATCGTCGTCGCGGGCCGCGGCGACGCCGGCGCGATCGTCGCCTACGACGCCCAGACGGGCGAGCAGCGCTGGCGCTACGACACCGCTGTCGACGTCGGCGAGGCGGTCAAAGACACCGTCTTCTACCTGCCCTACGTCGTCGCGCTCGAGACCGGCACGGACGCCGACGGAAACGAACGACTCTACGCTGCCGCGCGACGCTACGAACGCGACGGTGAGACGCGACAGTGGCACAGCACGGTCTACGCGTTCGACGCCGACGGCGAGATCTGCTGGACCTACGAGACCGACGCCTCGCCGATCGCGCTCGATCTCGACGCCGACGGCGAGCGCCTCGCGGTCGGCTACAACCGCTGTATGGGCGACCACGACACCGGACTGGTCGTCCTCGAGGCCGGATCGGGTGACCTCGCGTGGACCTGGGACCCCGGCACCGACGGTGACCGCCGCGTCGGCGACGTCTCCTTCGACGGCGAGGCGATCGCCGTCTCGAGCCACGGTGACAAACGCGGCTACCTGCTCGGCCCCGGCGGTGCCGAGCGCTGGCACGTCGACCTCGCGGTCGAAACCGAGATCGAGGGCGAGACGCTGTACGCGTATCCGAACCACGCCTACGCGAACGACGGCCGGGTGGCGTTCGTGACCGGCAACACCTACGCCGCGGAGAGTCGCGAAACAGAGAGCCGGCATCCGAACGAACACCGGGTCGCCGCGTTCGACGCCGACGGTGACCTCGTCTGGGACGATCCGGTTCGCGGGTTCGTCCACGGGCTGGCGACCGACGGCGATCGGCTCGTCACGCCCTGTGCTCAGAACTTCCGGGTTCGCGATCCCGACACCCACGCCGTCCGCTGGTTCGACCTCGAGTCCGGTGCGGACGGCTGTGAGCGGTTCGAGGGCATCGCCACGGCGGCTGCCGTCGCCGGCGGTACCGTCGCTGCGATCGAGGAACCCGTCGAGTACCACGACGAGGGCGAAACCCGCGGCGAGTACGCGCTTCGCGTCGGCTCGCTCGAGTAGCGCCGATCGGATCGGTCGATCGGCCCGGCTTGCAAAGCTAGTTTCCGTTGTCGGCGGCTGATAGCCGCATACGCAAGGCCAACCGCCACAACTGTCCTTGTCTTCTACTGTTCCGTACAATGACCGATGAGTTCGTACACGACGGACTCGAGGAACGCTCGGAGTTCGGGCGGGACGAGCGTTCCTCGAGCCGTCCCGACGGTGCCATGCAGTAGGGCCGCCGCGCCGAGTGTTGACCGACGGCGGACAGGCGGAGATGGAAGCGTCGGAAGACGAAACGGCCGACAGTGATGACGAACCCGAAAGCGAGGAAGCCGAGGGTGAAGGAGAGGAAGAGCCGGAAGGAGCGGAAGACTCGGAAGCAGAAGAGGGGACGGAGGAAGAGACAGAGGAGTCGGAAACAAAAGAGGAGACAGCGGAAGAACCCGGGGAACCGGAAGCAAAAGGGGAAACGGCGGAAGAAACCGAGGAGCCGGAAGCAAAAGAGGAGGCGGCGGAAGGAGACGAATCCCACGTCGAAGACGCCGAGGATGTCTATCAGGGTGACGAGGCGTCCGGGGTCCTCCACCTCGACCTCGACGGCCTGTTCCTCGATCTGCTCGGCCTCGAGGTGAACCTGAATCCGGTCACGCTCGACGTCTCGGCGCGACCGGGCGGGAACAACCTGCTCGGGAACTTGCTGTCCGCGGTCACGGGGTTGCTCGACGGCTCCAGTGCCATGCTGGATACGGTAACGTCGCTACTGGACAAGCCAAAAGAGTGGCTCAGCAAGCTGCTCGGCAAGCCAAAAGAGTGGCTCAGCCGGCTCTTCGGCGGTGCTGGGGAAGAGGCGGAGGCTGAAGAAGGGGAGCCAGCGGAAGCCGAGGGAGCGGAACCGAGCGAGGAAGACGAGGCACCCGGCCGCATCTCCAGAGCCGTCAGCTGGCTCAAAGAGAAGCTGTCCGGACTCGTTCCGAGCTTCCCCACCGAGGAGATCGTGGCGATGATCGTCAGCCAAGTGATCGAACAACTCGTCGAGCGACTCGAGCCCGAACGCACCGACGCGACCGACGAGCAGGCGGAGCCGTCACAGGCGGAGGCAACATCATGAGCGACGACTCACTGACCCAGCGGATCGATACCGAGAAGATTAGCGACAACGTCGACGTCGACGAACTGGTCGCCGGAACCCAGTGGGAAGACGAGATCGACGGGGACAAGCCGCTCGGTGAGGCACTGGGTGGACAGATCGGCGCGATCCTCGGGCGGGCAATCGGCGAATCCCTCGGACGAACGATCGGGAACATGGTCGTCGACGAACTGCTCAGTTCCGGCGAGGCGGACGGCGAAGCGGACGTGGCTGAGGAACCCGCCGAGGAAGGTCAGGAAACCGAGGGGGAAGAGGACGAAACGGATGAAGAGGCCGCCGAGGAAGACGGCGAAGAAACCGAGGCCGAGCAAGAAGACGAGACCGACAGCGGCGAATCCGAGGCAGAAGGCGATTCCGAGTCGGGCACGGAGAGCGATGAATCGGCGGACGAAGAGCCGGAGCAAACGACCGAAGCAGAAGAGTAACACCGTGACCCGGCAAAATCATCTGTTTCACGGATCTAGGCGAGGTGGTCACCGTGAGTGAGGGATCCGGACTGAAGGGAATGGTGGCCGATGAGGTCAGCAACCAACTCGATGTCGCCGATATGCTTGGTGATGGGAGTATCGAGGACAGTATCGACGGCGGCGAAGTCGGCGCTGTGGTCGGTCGCCAGTTCGGCGAGCAGTTCGGACGCGACGTCGGCGAATCGGTCGGCCGAGCAGTCCACGAGACGATCGCCGCGGACGTCGAGGAAGGGAAGGAACTCGGTGAGATCCAGGCTGACCTTTCGACAGCGATTCGAGACGCCCTCCGGGAGTCGTTCTCGGAGTTCGAGGGCCGCGATTCGCTCGAGTCGATGGCCAAAGGCGTCACCGACGGGAGCAGCGTCGAGGGACTCATAGACGGGATCAGCGGCGACGAGAGCGAGGCGCAGACTGACCAGGACGAGGAATCGGCTGCCGAAGCCGACGAACAGGAAGACGGCGGTGCAGAGAGCGACGAGACGGGTGCCAAGGAGGCGGTCAAGGACGCTGCGGGCAAAGCAGGAGCGTCAGCCGAGGACGCTGCCGGCAAAGCGGGAGAGTCGGTCAAGGACACAGCCGACAAAGCAGGAGACTCGGTCACGGACGCTGCCGGCAAAGCGAAAGAGACGGTCGAAGGCGTTGCCGGCGAATCCGAGGAAGCGACCGACGAAGCCGAACCGGCCGGCGATGGCGAGGCCGAATCAGCTGGCGAGGACGAGACGTCTCCGGAGGACCTCGAGGACCTTCGGAAGGACACCCTCGAGGACTTCCTCGGGGTGTTGTCCTACAGCGACCTGCAGTCGGTCGCGAAGGACGTCGACGTGAAAGCGAACCTCAGCCGTGAGGAGATGACCGACGAGATCATCGAGACGGTGACGGACGATGAACCGGACGCGGACTCGAGCGAGGAGGCGGAAGCCGAGTGATCGAGTGAAGCGCACCGCCCCAGCGTCGAATGGGGGACGGACGACACCAGCAGTGCGGTGAGACCGGAGGGCCACACACCCATGACCGACTCACAACTACAGAACCGAGTGCAGGAGGTATTGACCGAGGCCGACGCATCGAGTATCTCGCTCGTCGCCGGCGATGGCGATGAGGCGGCCGAGGCGGAGTTGCTCGAGACTGCAACCGAGGCGAGCGACCTCCTCGAGTCGGCCGATCCCAACGAGTTGCTTACAGCAGTCGGCTTAGATACACTCGAAGACGGAACTGAACCGGATTCGATCCCCGAGGCCATCGCCCGGGGAGAGGGAGAGCGCGTCGCAGACCTCCAGCGGCTGCTCCACCTCGCGAACCTCGCCGATCGTGCCGACGAGGATCGCCTCGAGGGGGCAGTCGGCAACCTTCGGGAAGCGATCGACGACCGGACGGCATCGGCTGTCGAAGACGAAGACCGCGACGCCGACGAGGACCGATCGGGCGACGAGTCGGCAGCCACCGAGCGCGGCGATGCGGACGAAATGACCGCCGATCTCGAGAATCGCCTCCGATCGTCAATGCGGACCTCGTTCGAGCAGTTCGGCGACGATGTCCGGCAGCTCAAGGAGCAACTCGAGACGGCGAGTGCCGACACGCCCAGCCGTGAGGATGCTGACGCTGACGCAGCCGATGACGACACGACCGACGAGGGGCTCCTAGAGAGCGGACTCAGTGGCGAGCGGGACCACGGAGCGGCATCGGGCGGTTCCACGCGCCACTCCACGATGGCCCCGCCGCCGTCCAAGCGAGCGGACATGCGGGGCACTGCACGGCATTCGACGATGCCGAGTAAATAGGGATAGCACGGCGTTTCCTCGGCTCTGCTCCGCATTCGAACGCGGTGCCGTCGAGCAGACGCTGTGAGATGGCAGGTTCTCATTCGAGGCGTGCCACCGGCGGACTTCTGCTGTGTGATGCTCTATCGTAACCGAAATCAGTTTCGATTTTACCCACATCGGGCAATCGAGTGATCGATGTAACCACTTTCACCCAAACGTTTATTCCCCTTCGATCCATCGTTGTTCCCAGCATGGAATATCGACGGAGAGCGGTCTTGCGGGCCGGTGCGGCGGGGATCGCCACGGCCGTGGCCGGCTGTCTCGGTGGGAGCGACAACGAAGACGCGGGGACGATCACCGGCGAGGAACTCGCGCTTGCGACGACGACCAGCACGTACGACACGGGGCTGCTCGACGAGATCAACGCCGCGTTCCAGGACCGGTTCGGTACGCCAGTTGCGGCCAACGCACAGGGCACGGGACAGGCGATCGAGTCTGCCCGCAACGGGAACGCCGACGTGATCCTCGTTCACGCGCGCTCACAGGAAGACGAGTTCATGCGGGACGGCTATGGAGTCAACCGGCGGGATCTGATGTTCAACGATTTTGTGGTCGTCGGCCCGAGCGACGATCCGGCCGGCGTGGGCGATACTGACCAGGCAACGACCGCGTTCGAAGCCATCGCTAACGCGCAGGCGACGTTCGTCTCCCGTGGCGATGAGTCCGGAACCCACACCAAGGAACTCGCTGTCTGGTCTAAAGCCGGCCTCGAGCCCGGCGGCGAGTGGTACCAGGAGACCGGCAGTGGCATGGGCGATACGCTAACGATTGCGGACGAGTCGAGCGCGTACACGCTCGCCGACCGGGGGACGTTCCTCTCGATGCAGGACAACCTCGACCTCGAGATCGCACTCCAGGGGCCGATCGAGGGCGGGCCGGAACTGCTCTCGAACCCCTACGGGATCATGGCGATCAATCCGGAGATCCACGACAACGTCAACTACCAACTCGCGATGGCCTACATCGGCTTTTTCACCAGTCCTGAAGGCCAGCAGCTCATCGGGGACTACACTGCGAACGGCCAGCAGTTGTTCTTCCCCGAGGCGCTGGCGGAGGATCCGGACTTCCAACAGTACGTCCCGGCAGACTGGCAGCCGGACTCGGACGGCGAGTGATCGCCACGTTCACAAACAGACCACACCCATCGGATTTCACAGACGACTCATGACACTCGAGTTCATCGCCGATCCGACGTACCTTCGCAGCATCATTCGGGTGTCGCTGACGGTGAGTTTGACTGCCATCGTCCTGAGTACGCTGGTGAGCCTGCCGATCGCGTTCGCCGTCGGCTTCGCCGATTTCCCCGGCAAGCGTCTCCTCACAGCGATCATCAACACGGGGATGGGGTTTCCGAGCGTCGCCGTCGGGCTGTTCGTCCTGCTGTTCATTTCGAACGATGGTCCCCTCGGAACGCTGGATCTCGTCTACACGCCGGAGGCGATGGTCATCTCACAGTGTATCCTCGCCGCACCAGTGATCACCGGCGTCGCACTCTCGGCGGTCGAGAGCGTCGACGACGCCGTTCGTGACGCGGCCTACGGCATCGGCGGGACCCGTACTGACGTGGCACTCATCACGCTCAAGGAAGCGCGCTACGGCGTTCTGACCGGGATCCTCGCCGGCTTTGGACGGGCGATCAGCGAGGTCGGCTCCGTCCTCATCGTCGGGGGAAACATCGCCTACGCCGACGGCACCTCGAAGACCCGCACCATCACGACTGCGATCACGTTCGAGACGCGCCGGGGCGAGTTCGAGACGGCGCTGGCGCTCGGTGCCGTGTTGATCGTCCTCGTCTTGCTCGTCAACGGAATCGTCCTGCGACTCGGAGGTCGATGACGATGGCACGAACCAACACGTCCTCCTCGAGACGGTCGCGATCGACCGACGCGGAGGTGAAGAGACGATGAACCTAACGTTCGAGCGCGTCTCCTACGGCGTCGACGAGACGGAGATTCTGAGAGACGTCTCGCTCGCCCTCGAGTCGGGCGAGATCGTGACGGTCATCGGTCCCTCGGGAGCCGGCAAGACGACGCTGTTGCGGCTGGCCGCCCTGTTCGAGCAGCCGACTGGCGGCACGATTCGCTGCGACGGCACCGACCCCTGGGCGCTGTCACGGGACGAGCGGCTTGCGATCCGGCGACGGATCGGCATGGTCTTCCAGCAGGCTAGCCTGTTCGACGCCCCGGTCGCGCGTAACGTCGATATCGGCCGGCGGGTTCGCCGGCCATGGCCCCAGCGGATTCGCGGCTTCCTCGAGCGACTGCTGCCGCGCCGACTCTCCGACTCGCCGCAGGTCGAAGACCGGACGCTCGAGGCACTCGAACTGGTCGGGCTCGGCGACGCGTGGGACCGCGATCCGTCGTCGCTGTCTGGTGGCGAAGCACAGCGCGTGTCGTTCGCCCGCGCGCTTGCGTCCGAGCCCGACTTGCTGGTGCTCGACGAGCCGACGTCCGATCTCGACCCGCGGAACACGGCCATCCTCGAGCGGGCGATCGAACGCGCACGCGAGCGCGATCACGGCGTCTTGCTCGCGACCCACGACATGCATCAGGCCGAGCGGATCTCGGATCACGTCGCCTTCCTGCTCGAGGGTGAACTGGTCGAGGTCGGCCCGCCGGACCAGGTCTTCGAGAACCCACAAGACGAGCGAACTGCCCGGTTCGTGCGCGGTGACCTCCTGTACGATGACAACGAACTTCTCGCCTGATCGTGAAGGAACGCAAACGGGGTATCCGCCGACTGCAATCATGGAGAAAGACTTCGATCCCTACCTTCAGATCGACGACGTAGCCGTCGACCGAAGCGACGTCGCGATGTTGCGCGCGATCGACGACCGTGGCTCGCTGTCGGGTGCGGCCGAGGCCCTCGACCGATCCTATCCCCGCCTCCAGCAACGGGTCGTGGCGCTCGAGGAGGCGATCGGCCCGCTGGTCGAGCGCACCCGTGGAGGAGCCGACGGTGGCGGGAGTTCCTTGACGGAGACGGCACGGGAGCTGCTGGCGCGATTCGATCGGCTGGTCGCAGCCTACGAGGGTGTCGCACGCGTCGACGAAACGGTGCTGTCGGGACCGGTCGTCGGTCGCGATGGCGAACTCGCGACCGTCGAGACGCCCGTCGGCGACGTGTTGGCTGTCGTCCCAGCCGACGCCACGAGCGCGGCCGTGACGATCCGTTCCGACGCAGTCAGTCTGCATTCGCCCAGTGAGGTGCCACGGGCTGAGGGAACCAGCGTCCGTAACCGGTTTTCGGGGACCATCACGTGGCTCGATACTGGTGATGCCATCGCGCGTGTGGGGATCGAACTCGAACTCGAGCGTGATGCAGACGACGATAGAGACGAACCGCCCGAACTCGTGGCGCTTGTCACCCGCCAAAGCGTCGAGACGCTGGGGCTCGAGCCCGGTCGGTCGATCGTCGCCTCGGTGAAGGCGACGGCGGCGCGTGGGATCGAACGGGACGATTGGTACGAGGAATCGCGGCCGTAACCGACGTCGGGCCGGAACGAAATACGGCTCCGACGGGAGCCATAGGCCTTTCTCGCGGCGGCTCCTATCGCCGTGTATGTACGATTCGATTCTGGTCGCGACTGACGGCAGTGAGACGGCGACGACCGCGGTCGACTACGCGCTCGCGCTCGCAGATCAGTTCGACTCGCCACTGTACGGCATCGCCGTCGCTGACAATCGGACCGACTACGACACGGGGATCGTCGATCCTGACGAGGCCCTGCAACACCTCCGAGAGCAGGCCACGGACTGGCTCGAGACCGTCGAGTCGAGAGCGGCCGACGCCGGCGTGGCTGTCGAGACGACGGTTCGGACCGGCGTCCCACACGAGGAAATTCTCGCGTACGCGGACGAGAACGATATCGACGTGATCGTCGTCGGTGCTCGGGGCCGCTCGTCGCTCAAGGGGGCATTGCTCGGCAGCACCATCGATAGGGTCGTCAGAGTGGCCGACCGGACGGTACTGGTCGTCGGGGACGATGGCACACGGAGCCAGTGAACGGTAGTTAGTACTCGAAACCGAGTACAGTTTGCTGGAGGGAGAACATTTACCACCGCTGTCGTATGAGATACCCGTATGTCATTGCTCGTTCCCTTTGACGGGTCGGAGTTGGCCATGAATGCACTCGAGCGCGCGTCTACGTTCGGTGACCTCCTCGATGAAGAAGTCGTCGCCCTGACGGTCATTCCGGACGACGAGGAGTACGCACGGGATCGGGGCTGGATCACGCAAGGGGAACCGTTCGAGCCAGAGACGATCGCCGCTGGCATGCAGACTCGCGCGAAAGAGGTCGCGCCAGAAGCGACCGTCCGATCCGAGCAGGTCAGTTCCGACGAGCCAACTGCGACGTCGACGACGAACGTCGTCCGCGAGATCCGACGGGTCGCCGGCGAACTCGAGGCATCGGTGGTCTTCATCGGCTCCGAGAACGCGGGCTCGGTCATCGCACCCCAGTCGAGCGTCGGCAGCCCGGTCGCAAACGACCAGCGGTACGACGTCTACGTCGTCCGCGAACCCGGCGACGAGGCTGAGTCTACGGACAACTCGGATATCGATTCCACCCAGGACGTATTCTGAGCCGCGACGGCGCTCGAATCGCCCCTGTGATCGCTGGCGCACAACGATCATGGGGTCGATCATTTCTTGTCGTGCGATTCGACGCGACGGGCAGCGACGCGGAACGCCCGTCGGTTGTCTAACACAGCCACGACCTGGCGCGGGCCGAGACACGGTGCTAACGGATGTCTCATACGGTCTGATGTCTCGATGTCCCGGTGGGCCCGCAGTGCGGGTCGCAGCCGGCCGGCATCCACTGACAGGAGTCCGTCTCCCGGACTGCAATCGGCGCGTCTCACTGCGTGGTGGTCCAGAGGAACGTTTATTCCTCTGACCGACCACGTTTCGAACGATACATGGTCGAACGAAACGGGCGGAGCCACGAGACGTCGACACCGTCAGGCTCCACCTTCAGTCCTCCCGACTGGTTCGTCGAGCAGGCGAACGTCGCGGATCCGGCGATCCACGAACGCTTCGAGACGAACTGGCCGGACTGCTGGACGCGGGCGGCCGACCTCCTCTCGTGGGACGACCCCTACGACACCGTCCTCGAGGACGACGATGCTCCCTTCTACCGCTGGTTTGCCGATGGTCGACTGAACGCTGCCTACAACTGTCTGGACCGTCATCTCGAGTCAGGTCGGAAAAACCACGCCGCGATCCGCTGGGAGGGCAAGCAGGGCGAGCGCCGGACCTACACCTATCAGGACCTCTACGTCGAAGTCAACGAGTTCGCAGCGGCGCTGCGCGAGCGGGGCGTCGAAGAGGACGATGTCGTCACGATCTATCTGCCGATGATCCCCGAACTACCGATCGCGATGTTGGCCTGTGCCCGGATCGGGGCTCCCCACAGCGTCGTCTTCGCCGGCCTCTCTGCGGACGCGCTCGCGACGCGGATGGACGCTGCAAACAGCGAGTTTCTGATCACCTGCGACGGCTACTACCGGCGTGGCGACGCCTTCAACCAGAAGAGCAAAGCCGATAATGCCCGCATCGGCCTCGAGCAGGACGTGCGGACGGTCATCGTCGATCGGCTTGGCGACGATCTACCACACGTCCTCGGCGACGACGAGTGGGACTATCACGAACTGTGTGATGAGTTCGCCGGCGAGACGGTCGAGCCGGTCTCGCGCAACGCCGAGGATATGCTGTTCCTGATGTATACCTCGGGGACGACCGGCGAGCCCAAAGGCGTCGTCCACTCGACCGGCGGCTACCTCGCTCACGTCGCGTGGACGAGTCACGCGGTCCTCGATATCAAACCCGAGGACACCTACTGGTGTGCGGCCGACATCGGCTGGATCACAGGCCACTCTTACATCGTCTACGGGCCGCTCGCACTGGGGACGACCAGCGTTATGTACGAAGGGACACCCGACTATCCCGACCGGGACCGCCTCTGGGAGATCGTCGATCGCAACGCCGTCGACATTTTCTACACCGCACCGACGGCGATCCGCGCGTTCATGAAGTGGGGCGCTGACTACCCTGGCCGACACGACCTCTCCTCGTTGCGGCTGCTTGGCACCGTCGGCGAGCCAATTAGCCCTCGCCCCTGGAACTGGTATCGCGAACATATCGGTGGCGGCGACTGTCCGGTCGTCGACACCTGGTGGCAGACCGAAACCGGTGCTGTGACGGTCTCGACGCTACCGGGCGTCGCCGAGATGAAGCCCGGCTCGGCCGGCCCGCCGCTACCGGGCATCGACGCCCGCGTCGTCGATGCCACAGGCGACGATGTCGAGCCCGGCGAGGCCGGGTATCTCACGATCGGTCGTCCATGGCCAGGGATGGCGCGGACGCTGTACGACGGCGACGAGCGGTTCGTCACCGAGTACTGGCGGCGCTTTTCCGATCCCGACGCCGACAAGTGGCGCTACTTCAGCGGCGACACGGCCCGGATCGACGAGGACGGCTACATCACCGTCCTCGGTCGGGTCGACGACGTAATCAACGTCTCCGGTCATCGGCTCGGTACGATGGAGATCGAGGGCGCGATCGCCGACGTCGACGGCGTCGCCGAGGCCGCCGTCGTCGGCCGCTCGAACGAGACCGGCAATACCGAGATCTACGCCTACGTCAGCACCGAACGCGAGCGCGAGCCCGACGCGGCCGTCCGCACCGCCATCCTCGAGAGTATCGAGTCGGCGATCGGACCGATCGCTCGCCCGGCCGAAGTGATCTTCACACCGGAACTGCCCAAGACCCGCTCGGGGAAGATCATGCGCCGCCTGCTCGAGGACGTCGCCAACGGCGAGGAACTCGGGGATACGAGCGCGCTTCGCAACCCCGAGATCGTCGGTGAGATTCAGGCCGAGGTCGGGGACGGAGATCGATCCGACCAGTGACGTTTCGTAAATTCAGATAGTGCGAAATCGATCTTGCTCGCAGTCTTTCTCCGGTTCCCATTACTCCTGGCGAACGCCGGGAAGAGGCGATACAATTATGTTCGCGAAACCAGAAGGAGCGAACCATGAGCCTCGAGCAGGGGATGGGGGCGGTACTCAGACGGCAGGAGTACGAGTCGCTTCTCGACGCTGCCGAGACCTACCGCGAGGCGCTGGTGATCCGCCTCTGTGCCGATGTCGGCCTCCGGCCGGCGGAACTCACGCGGCTCACGATCGACGACATCGAACAGGTGCGGATCGACCCACCACGGTACCTCGTCCGCGTTCCGGCTGAGGATGGTGGGCGGGATCGAACCGCATATCTGCCGACGCGCGTCGAACGCGAACTCCGGCGATACGCCCGAAGCAACGGGCTCTCGACCGACGACCGGGTTTTCTCGGTGACACCTCGCCGACTCCAGATGCTGGTCTCCGACGTTGCTGACCGGGCAAGCGAGCTGTTTAACGATCCCGGCCTCGCCGACCTCTCTACGAGCGATCTCCGGCAATACTTTGCCCACACCGCGCTGGTCGAACACGACGTCAACCCCCGTGTCGTCAAGACCGCGGGCGGTTGGCGCAGTTTCGAAGCCCTCGAGTCCTACTTGCCCGAGCCGACCGACACCGAAATCGTCGACGCCTTCGATGCCGTCGAGCGGCCATCGGGCCCCGGACACGACCGGTCCAGCGGACAGTCGGGCCCAGTGGTCAGCGACGACAGCGTTATTCGCCTCTTGTTGGCAGCAAGCGATCGGTACGCGTTGCTTCGGCTCGATTCGGATGGCTACGTCGAGCGCTGGAATCGTAGCGCAGCGGCCATGTTCGGCTACCGGGCCGGCGAGATCGTTGGCACGCACGTTTCGACGTTCTACCCCGACGCTGCCGTCGAGGACGGTGCTCCTGAACGGGCACTGTCGACGGCCATCGAGGAGTCGGGTACCGAAACTGAGGGCTGGCGCGTCCACAAGGACGGCTCGCAGTTTCGCGCGACCGAGGTCATCTCGCCGCTCCGGGACGATCAGGGCCGCCACCGTGGGTTTGCCGTCTTCGTCCGCGACGTCACGGTCGCCCACGAGGACCTCGCAGCCGCCCGCGAAAAGCGCGAGGAACTCGACCGGCTGTACGCGGTCGCGCGCCGTCATCGGGACGTTACGCACGCGTTACTAGATTCAGCAAATCACGAAGAGATCGAAATATCGACCTGTACCGCCCTCACCGACGGCACGGCCTACGAATTCGCGTGGATCGACCGCGCGACGATGTCGGATCACCGTCGGGAGTGGCGGGCGTCAAGTGGCATCGAGCCTGACGCAGTCGAGCGCGTCCTCCCTGAGAAATGGGACAACGAGCCAGCTACCGGTCCCGACGACGCGGATTCGGCGACGGCAGCCCAGGCGGGAGACCGGACGGTCCTCGTCGCAACCGACGTGACGGCATCGCTCGAGGACGACACGTTCGAGGGGGCCGTCGCGCGAGTCCCGCTTGCCTACGGCGATACCGTCTACGGGCTGCTCTCGGTCGCGACCGAGCGCCCGGGGGCGTTCGACGACGACGAGCGGGCCTGGCTCTCGACGATCGGTCGGCAAGTTGGCTACGCGATCGCCGCCATCCGCCGGCGAAACCTCCTCTTGTCCGACCGCGTGACGGAACTCGAGGTCGTCTGTCGCGACGAGCGCTCGTTTTTCGTCGACGCATCACAACAACTCGACTGTCGCTTCGAACTCGACTCGCTGGTCTCGATCGACGAGTCGACCCAGCTCTACTACGTCCGTCTCGAGGGGACATCACCGGCTGACGTCTTCGAACTCGCCGAAGACGACCCCGGTATCGAGGACTGTCGGCTTGTCGAGACCGACGAGGACGGTTGGCGCGTCGAGTTCGTCATCGACGGCTCCTGTCCCATCGTCACGCTAACGGAGTACGGCGTCACCGTTCGCGAGGCAGTCTTCGAGGATGGTACGGGAACGATCACCGGCGACTGTGCAGTCGATGCGGATATTCGAACCATCCTCGACGGCCTTCGATCCGTGTTTCCGAATTCCGAACTGGTCGGGAAACGCGAGACCGAACGCACTGTTCAGACCGCCCGCGAGTTCCGGGAAGGGCTCGAAGATCGCCTGACGGATCGTCAGGAGGCGGCGCTTCGCGCGGCGTATTTCGGCGGTTACTACGACTGGCCCAGGGAGAGCACGGCTGAGGAGGTCGCGGACGCGATGGGTGTCTCTTCACCGACGCTGCACAATCACCTGCGAAAAGGCCAACACGAGTTGCTTCGGACGTTCCTTGACGATCCGGACGGCTAGCTGGTCGGTCACGAGACACTGCCGGTGGTTTGGGCCTCCTGACTGTGCTGCGATAGAGTGTGATGAGTTGGCGCTCACCAGTCGGTTTAAGCCTAAGTCTCTAGATCCAGCGTTCGATTTGGCATCACTGCTGCTCGATCTGGTACCACCTGGCACGGACGAGATGGCGTCTCGACACTGAGTTGCTCATCGCACCATCGATTTTGCCCTGGTTTTTGGTGTGAAGCCTGCCTATCACTCCCTAATATAGTCAATATTCCCTCTATCACCTCGTGCGTATCGGGTCGATTTTGCACAACTAGAGGCCGCCTTTACTATGGTAGTCGATAATTGACTGGGTGTACCATGTCACAGGACAATGCCGATCTCGAGGCACGACTCGAGGAGCAGGACACCTTCGAGCCGCCCGAGTCGTTCGTCGAGCAGGCAAACGTCACCGACCCTGGGATCTATGAGGAGTTTGAAGAAAACTGGCCACACTGCTGGGAGCGTGCGGCCGACCTCCTCTCGTGGGAGGAAGAGTACGATTCTGTCCTCGACGACAGCGACGCGCCCTTCTACGAGTGGTTCACGAACGGTAAAATCAACGCCTCGCACAACTGTCTCGACCGGCACGTAGAGGACGGCGCCGGCGACAACGTCGCGATCGAGTGGGAAGGCGAACTCGGCGAGACGCGAACGTACACGTACGACGAACTGCTGGACGAGGTCGAAGATACCGCCGCGATGCTGCGCGACCTCGGCGTTGGCGAGGACGACATCGTCACGCTCTACATGCCGATGATTCCGGAGCTGCCGATCGCGATGCTGGCGTGTGCCCGCATCGGTGCGCCTCACAGCGTCGTCTTCGCCGGCTTCTCGGCGGACGCACTCGCGACGCGAATGAACTCGGCAGACAGCGAGTACCTCATCACCTGTGACGGCTACTACCGTCGCGGGGACGCACTCGACCACATCTCGAAGACCAACGAGGGCCTCGAGGGTGTCGAGCACGAGGTCTCCGACGTCGTCGTCGTCGACCGACTGGGCGACGATCTCGACCACGAGCTCGCGGACAACCAGCACGACTACGACGACCTCGTCGCCGAGTACGAGGGGTCGACGGTCGAGCCGGTTCCCCGCGATTCCGAGGACATGCTGTTCCTGATGTACACCTCGGGCACGACCGGCCAGCCGAAGGGTGTCAAACACACCACCGGCGGCTATCTCGCCTATAGTGCCTGGACGAGCCACGCCGTCCTCGACATCGAGGCCGACGACACCTACTGGTGTTCGGCCGACATCGGCTGGATCACGGGTCACTCCTACATCGTCTACGGGCCGCTCGCGCTGGGCACCACCAGCGTCATGTACGAGGGCACGCCGGACTACCCCGACAAGGATCGCATGTGGGAGATCGTCGAGAAAAACGACGTCGACATCTTCTACACCGCGCCGACCGCGATCCGCGCGTTCATGAAGTGGGGCACGGAGTACCCCGAACAGCACGACCTCTCGAGCCTGCGGCTGCTCGGGACCGTCGGGGAACCCATCAACCCACGCGCGTGGAAGTGGTACTACAAGCACATCGGCGGTGAGGAGTGCCCGATCGTCGACACCTGGTGGCAGACCGAGACCGGTGGCATGATGATCACGACGCTGCCCGGTGTCTGTGAGATGAAACCCGGCTCGGCCGGACCGCCGCTGCCGGGCATCGACGCACAGGTCGTCGACGCCAACGGCGAGGAAGTCGAGGCCGGAAAGGCCGGCTACGTCACGGTCAACAACCCGTGGCCCGGCATGCTCCGGACCCTGTACAACAACGACGAGCGATTCATCCAGGAGTACTGGCAGGAGTACTCCGATCCGGACGCCGACGAGTGGGTCTACTTCCCCGAAGACGGCGCGAAGATCGACGAGGACGACTACATCACCATCCTCGGCCGTGTCGACGACGTGATCAACGTCTCCGGCCACCGGCTTGGCACGATGGAGATCGAGTCGGCCGTCGTCGGTGTCGAAGGGATCGCCGAGGCCGCCGTCGTCGGCGGCGACCACGAGGTCAAAGGCGAGGCCGTCTACGTCTACGCCATTCCCGAAGACGGCTACGAGGGCGACGAGGAACTCGAGGAGCGTGCCGCCGAGGCCATCCTCGACTCCATCGGCCCGATCGCCAAGCCCGAAGAGATCGCCTTCACGCACGAACTGCCCAAGACCCGCTCGGGCAAGATCATGCGCCGCCTGCTCGAGGACATCGCGAGCGGCAACGAGCTCGGGAACACCTCGACGCTGCGTAACCCGGACGTCGTTGACGACATCGCAGAGCAGGTCTCGACCGACTAACCAACCCATATCTTTTTAAGATAACAAACAAGTCAATAACACGATTCGTCACAATATGCCAGATAATAACAGCCACAATTCGACCGACAAACAACTCGAAACGGACGGGGGTATGGCCGGACAACCCGCCAAGGCCCACCGAAACACCGACTACCTCAGCTCGGAGGTGAACCTCCTGAAGCCGAGTACGCTGTTCATGCGCGATCACCTGAAGCTCGTCTGGGGGACGTTCATTGCATGGATGCTCATCGTTTGGGGACCGGTGACGATGACGTGGCTCGCACCGGACGTCATGACGCAGAGTATGCCAGGGCTCGGCTTCCCACTTCATTACTTCCTCATTGCGTTCGGTGCCCCGACCGGGGCATTGATCCTGTCGGCGGTCTACGCCCGCTCTCGGGACCAACTGGACGAAAAATACGGAATCGAGCCTGCCGCAGTCGGTAGCGACAGTGGAACAACGGACGCAGCGGCAACTGACGGAGGTCGTGACCAATGATGGTGCCGCTACAGGCCGAGGCGCTTGACATCTCGTTCAAGCTGATCCCAGCCATCATGATCTTCTTGATGATGGCATCGTTCCTCGCCATCGGATACGTGTTCAAGGTCGCCGACACCGAGGGCATGTGGGTCGCCGGTCGGGGTATCGGGAACATCGAGAACGGGATGGCGATCGGTGCCAACTGGATGTCGGCCGCCTCGTACCTCGGACTCGCGGGACTCGTTGCCCTCGCCGGGTTCTACGGACTGGCGTTCATCGTCGGCTGGACGACGGGCTACTTCGTGTTGCTCATCTTCCTGGCCGCACAGATGCGTCGGTTCGGCAAGTACACCGCACCTGACTTCGTCGGTGACCGCTTCAACTCGCCGGTCGCACGAGCGCTTGCGGCCTTCACGACGCTGTTGATCGCGTACGTCTACTCGGTCGGACAGGCCCGCGGCATGGGGCTGGTGGGCCAGTACGTCTTCGGGCTCGACATCATCCCGATGATCATCGTGATGATGACGATCACCGTCGGCTACCTCGCACTGTCCGGGATGCTGGGAGCAACGAAGAACATGGCCGTCCAATACGTCATCCTCATCGTCGCGTTCCTCGCGGGTGTGTACGCCGTCGGTTGGACGCAGGGATACTCCACGGTGCTCCCCCAGATCGAGTACGGAGCGCTCTTCACCGAACTGGGCCGCCAGTTCTCGGAACCGTTCATCGGCGACAACACGTTCTACCTCTGGGTGGCCACCGCGTTCTCGCTCATCGTCGGTACGTGCGGTCTCCCGCACGTGTTGGTGCGGTTCTACACGGTCCGGAGCGAGCGGACCGCTCGCTGGTCGACCGTCTGGGGCCTGTTCTTCATCTGCCTGCTGTACTGGTCCGCGCCGGCAATGGCGGCCTTCGGCGTCGATCTCTTCGGAAGGACCCAAGGAGCCGGTGCCTATGCGGCTGAGGGCGGCATGACGGGCGCGGAGGGCGACGTCATCGTCGTGCTGGCCGCGCAGTTCGCCAATCTCCCGAGGTGGTTCGTCGGGCTCGTGGCCGCAGGGGCGATGGCCGCGGCCATCGCGACGACCGCCGGGCTGTTCATCACCGCCTCCTCGGCAGTCGCACACGACATCTACACCGAGCTGATCAACCCTGACGCGACCCAGCGCCAGCAGGTCCTCATCGGCCGCGCCACCATCATCGTCATCGGCGCGCTGGTGACCGTCACCGCGTTCAACCCGCCGGCACTCATCGGCGAACTGGTCGCATACGCGTTCTCGCTTGCTGGTATCGTGCTGTTCCCGATGTTCTTCCTCGGTCTGTGGTGGGAGAACACCAACAAGCCGGGTGCGCTGGCCGGCATGTCCGCTGGTCTGCTCATCTGGATCACGTCGATCATCAACAGCGTGCTGCCGGCCTACATCGGCTTCCTGGCCGATATTGCTGGCGGTGAAGGGGCAGCTGTCGTCCCCATCTATGCCCAGTACGTGCCGCCTATCGGGGCGGCGCTCGTCGGGACGCCGGCGGTGTTCTTCATCACGATCGTCGTTTCGATGATGACCGACGAACCACCGATGGAGACCAAACGACTGGTCCGACAGTGTCACAGCCCCGAACCGATGGGGCAGCAACAGTCCGCACACGACGTCGTGAGTACCGACGGCGGAGAACCACCTGCAGATGACTAAACCAATGTACGAACGAATACTCGTTCCGACTGACGGCAGCGAAACGTCCGAAGCGGCGGTCGAGCACGCACTCGACCTCGCCGAACAGTATGGGGCCGAAGTCCACGCCCTCTACGTGGTCGATACCGATTCGATGAGCCTGAGCCTCGGTGCTGAACAGGTCGATCGCATCGAACAAGGCCAGTTCGGGGAGATGGGTGAAGTCCGAGAACGCGCCGAGCGTGCTACCGGTTACGTTGTCGACCGCGCCCAAGAGCGCGGCCTCGAGAGCGTCGAGAACGTCTCGGCGGGCAAACCCCACTCGCTCATTTCGGACTACATCGACGAAAATGATATCGACCTCGTGGTCATGGGGTCGCACGGTCGATCCGGCATCAAGCGTGCGCTGCTCGGCAGCGTCACTGAACGGACGCTTCGGTCGACCCATATACCCGTTCTCGTCGTCGACGTCGAGGGACACGAATAGCGGACTGCCGTTTCTTTTATGTGGTGTGTCACACCGTCGAGCGGCCGCACTGTCGACGAGACGACCGCTGATACTCCAGGTGGTTCACACCGATCGCACGCGAGCAGTGAAAGGTGTCACGACGCGATCGGGCCCTCGCGGGCTGTTGTCTGATAATATAAAAAGAGGCAGTTGCCCCGTCGGCCCGTGTCTTTCGAGGCTTGCCGGCGACGCCGGATCTACTGATTCTGCTGGTTGACTGCGATGTTGAAATTCCAGATAAGTCCGAAATACGCGACGACTCCAGCGAGCATACACCCGTAGTACGCCCACGTCGGTCCACCACCGGCGACGTAGAAGATCATCTCGACGAGCGTCACCCAGACGATCGCAAACACTAGATCCGTCAACATGCCCCACCGCTCCTCGCGGGCAGTCTGTAGCCACTCTCGAACGCCTGTCATCGACCCATCACCCGGCTCGTAACGTTGTCCATTGTGAGACCGTTTCGCAGGGCCCCGGAAAAAGCCTATCGACGTCTCACGACGCTGTCGGCTACTGCTCGTAGAACTCGTCGACTTCGGCCGCCGGAAACGCCGGCGTTGCGGCGGAGATGTACTCGAGCGGTCGGTCACCGGTGTTCTCGAGGCCGTGTTCGGTGTTCGCCGGAATGTGCACGAGATCGCCGGCCTCGACGGTGCGTTCGTCGTCGCCAACAGTCATAACGCCGGTTCCGGAGAGGATGACGTAAACCTGTTCCGGATCATGCTCGTGGATCACTTGTCGTGCACCCGGGTCGACGTCGACCCAGGTGATCGTCAGGTCGGTCTCCGAGACATCGTGCTGTGAGTGGAGGATATGAGAGACCAGCCCATCGTCTCGAGTGAGTGCCGGCGCATTAGATTTGTTCACTACTCTCATGAAAATACAAAATTATGTATAGGATATAATTCTTTGGAGAGCCGACACCCGTGTCACTCCTCCCAGTACTCGACCTCGTCGTCGATGTGATAGTACCCCTCGAGCGTCCGTTCCCCGCGGCCGCCCGGCGGTGAGCCGACGAAGACGCCGAACTTGTCCATCTCGGGGTAGACGGTGACGTCCGGTTCGTTCATCGTTGAAATCGCGAGGTATCGAAGTGGCTCCTCGCTGTCGTTGAGGACTCGGTGCCCGCCACTTTCGTTCGCCGGGAGCGTGACGTAGTCGCCGGCAGTCAACTCCACGAGGCCATCGTCAGTTTTGAGTCTGCCCTCGCCCGCCAGGACGTAGAGTGCCTCCTCGTTGGCCGTGTGGTAGTGGTAGGGCCACGAGCGCATCCCCGGTGGGAGTTCGTAGAGGCTACAGCCGAGCTCGGCTGCGTCGACGGCGCTCGAGAGTTCTTTCCGCCGAAATGTCGTCTCGTCGGGATCGTACGTCTTCCAGTCGACGTCCGATTCGTTCGTCTTCTCCATCCTCCGACCACTTGTATTCTCAGTCACATATTAGTGCGGGCCGCGTCCCGGCCCAGCATCAGGGACAGCCGATTGACGACGCAATCTCGAGCAGTGGCGTGTCGTCAGTAAGACTCGAGACCTCGTAGCTCAGTTCGTCACAGGTCCAGAACACGCTCTGAATCCGCCCATCGCGACGGTAAGCCGTGTGACCGTCGATCTCGATCTCCTCGAGGACATCGGGACTGAATCGCTGGACCTCTCGGACGGCCACGTAGAGTTCGCGTGCGACCACGTTCGGATCGTTATACCACAGCGTCGTCGTCGTTCCGAACCGCTCTGCCTTTTCGACGACGGTGACCCGATCGAGGTGATACGACTCTGGGACTGCTGGCTCCGGCAGGTCATACGGAGCGACTGTTTCGGCAGCCGCTTGCGACTCGAAGACGCCCAACGGCTCGCGCCCGTCGGTGACGACGGTCGCGTCTGTCGGCGGGTCGTACGTGAACGTTCCCGGCTCGAGCCCCTCGTTGATCGCGAGGTCCTCGTACGTGACGGTGAGTTCGTGGCGAATCTCGCCGTCTATCTCGACTGTGTTTCGCTCCTGGATTGGATAGCGATACTCCTTGTCGATCCAGACGGTCCGGGAGACATCCATCGCATCGGGATCCCCGGTCATCCGGAGTGGGACGACGAAGGTCGTCTCGCCGACGACGAGATCGACTGTCGGCCCGATGTCGTCGACCGGCGGCTTCGTCTCGATAACGTGTGCTTCGCGGCCGTCGACAGTTTCGACCCCTTCGTAGCCGAGGCGGGACTCCTCGAGGAGGCTCTCGAGAACGAGCCGTGTCCGATCGGTATCGACCTTGTTCGGATGATACTGTTTGTCGACGATCGCCGTCGACGGGTTGTACTCCCACGTCGTGGCTCGGTTGGTCACGGTCACAGCGTCGGCTGGGATATCTGGATCGGTCGACTCGAGGACGTCGATGCGCTGTTTGGCCGGCGGTTTGCGTGCGATACGCTCGGTTCGTTCGACGGTCTCGTCGGGCGTCTCGACCGTCATGATTCGACGCGCCTGCAGGTCGGTCATGTGGCGGCGCATCTCGATGGCGTCGCGGATGAGCTCCTCGCTTTCAGGGGGCTCAGTTCCGGGCGGCTCGTCGTCACCTGGATAACTCACACAACCGGCGAGTGCAGCCGTGACCCCCGCAGCGAGGAGCCGCCGACGATTCATACGCAGGTGATTACTATCTCTAATGATAAGTATATTGGTTTGATCGGTCGAAGATGACCGCGATGACCGCGACCCCCGGTGTTTTGTGGGCCGGACTCGCACGTCCAGTCATGAACGTCGATGCCGATCTCGCCGCGCTTCGCGAGTTCCTCGCGGCCGACGGGCTGGACGGCTACCTGATCGACGACGACGCCTCGGATTCGGACCAGCGGTACGTCTCGGGCTTTACGGCGCCGGATCCCTACCAGACGCTCGTCACGGACGATGGAATTCACCTGCTCGTCTCTGGACTCGAGTACGGCCGTGCGAGCGCCGAGGCGAACGCGGACTCGGTCACTCGACGGGCCGCCTACGACTACCAGCAACTGGTCGCCGACCACGGCCGATACGAGGGGACGATCCGGACGATCGCGGCCTTTCTCGCGGATCACGACGTCGACGCGATCGCCGTGCCACGGACGTTTCCGACCGGAACTGCCGACGGGCTCCGCGAGCGCGGCCTTGCAGTGACGGTCGAATCCGAGGGGATCGTGACGGACATCCGTGCGACGAAAACCGACTGGGAAATCGAGCAGATCCGGGCGAGCCAGCGAGCCAACGAGGCCGCGATGGCCCGCGCCGAGGAACTGATCGCCACCGCCGACGTCGAGGATGGAATCCTCGTCCACGACGGCGACCCACTCACCAGTGAACGCGTGAAAGAGGAAATCGAAATCTCCCTGTTGCGTCACGGCTGTGGGTTAGACGAGACCATCGTCGCCTGCGGGGCCGACGGCGCGGATCCCCACGACCGGGGAAGTGGGCCACTTGCAGCCGACGAGTTGATCGTGATCGACATCTTTCCCCGGGACAAGGAGACGGGCTACCACGCCGACATGACCCGCACGTTCGCCCGCGGCGATCCCGGCGCGGAGGCCCGCCGGCGCTACGAGGTCACGCGCGAAGCCTACGAGGCCGCCCTCGAGGCCGTCGAGGCTGGTGTCACCGGCGCTGCCGTCCACGACGCGGCATGCGACGTGATCGAGGACGCGGGCTACGCGACGCTGCGAAGCGATCCGAACACGGAGACGGGCTTCATCCACAGCACCGGCCACGGCGTTGGCCTCGACGTCCACGAACAGCCAAGCGTCTCACCGGCCGGCGGTGAACTGCAGCCGGGCCACGTGATCTCGATCGAACCCGGCCTCTACGACCCCGACGTCGGCGGCGTCCGCATCGAGGATCTGGTCGTCGTCACCGCGGACGGATACGAGAACCTGACGGCGTATCGCGTCGGGCTCGAGCCCACCGCGGACTCAGTTTAGCGATAACCGTCGTCGTCCACGCCGCGCGCGTCGTCGATCCGGTCGAACTGCTCGTCGCTCAGCTCGAGGTCGACCGCGCCGACGTTCTCTGCGAGTTGGTCTGGGGTGCGTGCGCCGACGATCGGCACGCAGGTGAACCGATCCTGGTCCATCAGCCATCGCAGGGAGACCTGCGCAGGTGTGGCGTCGAGGTCGTCGGCAACGGATTCGATGGCCTCGAGGACCTCCCAGGCCGTCGCGCTCGTATAGCGATCCGCGAACAGGTCGGTGAGATTGCCCCGCGAGCCGTCGGGCGCGACGACGGTACCGTCCGCCTCGCGCTCGTACTTCCCGGTCAAAAACCCGCCGGCGAGCGGCGAGTACGGACAGACCGCGAGGTCCTGGTCGGCACAGACGTCGAGGTAGTCGCCCACGCCGCCCGTCCCGGCGGCGTTGAACATCGGCTGAGTCACGTCGAAGCGCTCGAGGCCCTCGACGTCGCTCGTCCACAGGGCCTTGGTGAGTTTCCAGGCAGCCATACTCGAGGCCCCCAGGTGGTTGACTTTCCCCTCGCGGACGAGGTCAGTGAGCGTCTGCAGGGTCTCTTCGATCGGTGTGTCGTCGTCCCAGCGGTGGATGTAGTACAGATCGAGGTAATCGGTCCCCAGCCGCTCTAAGGTGCCCTCGATCTGGGCGCGGACGTGCTTGCGCCCGAGCCCGGAGTCGTTCGGTCCGGGTTCGCCCCAGCCGTCGAAGGGGAAGTAGACCTTCGAGGCGATGACGAAGTCCTCGCGGTCGTGATCCGCGAGCCACTCGCCGATCCACTCCTCGCTGGTGCCGTCGGGGTCGCCGTAGACGTTGGCCGTGTCGATGAAGTTGATCCCGTGGTCCCAGGCGGCGTCGAGGAGCTCGTGAGCCTCGTCGCGTTCCGTTTCGACGATGTCGCCGTGTCGCTTTCCGAAGCGCCAGGTGCCGAAACAGAGTCTCGAGACGGTCGTGCCCGTGTTACCGAGCGTGGTGTACTCCATAGCTGGGGTTCGGCGGCGACCGCTAAAACGGGTTTGGAAGCGGTGATCGCGCGCCGGTGGGTCGTCCGCAGCCGCTCGAAGCGGTCTTTCCGAAGCTACAAACCGCTCGACGGTCACCTCAAGACGATGGATTACTGGTGGCGTCGGATCGCGCTCTCACTGGTCGCCGTTTTCGCCCTCGTGTTCGTCTATGCCGGCATCTATCGGGCTGGAATGGCCGCCTTCGAAGGGGTGCAGATGACGTATTTCGAGGCGCTCCAGTTCGTGATCGAAGCGCTCACGACCGCCGGTTTCGGCGGCGATTCGGCCGACTGGCAGAGCGCCCCGACGAACCTGATGGTGATCGCGATGAACCTCACCGGCGTCCTGCTCGTCTTCCTCGCGCTGCCGCTGATCGTCGTCCCGCTGTTCCAAGAAGCTCTCGAGGATCGGCCGCCGGAGTCGACCGACCTGACCGATCACATCGTCATCTGCTCGCATACGCCGCGGTCGGACGTGCTCGCGGGCGAACTCGAGGCGGCGAACGTCCCCTATGTCTTCATCGACGACGATCCCGAACTCGTCGTCGAGCTCGACACCGAGGGGATCGACGCCATCTACGGCGAACTCGATCAGGCGGAGACGCTTCGGGCGGCGAACGTCGCTGCCGCCCGCGCGCTCGTCACCGATATCGACGCCGAGACCAACGCGATGGTGATCCTCACCGCCCGCGAGCTCTCGAGCGAGCTGACGATCGTCAGCGTCGCCGAGGACGAAGACGTCGCGAGTTACCACCGCTACGCCGGGGCCGACAAGATCGTCCGCCCGCGGCGGGTGCTCGGCGAGAGCCTCGCGACGAAGGCGACGACGACGATCTCGGCCGAGCTCCGGGATACGATCGAGCTCAGCGAGGACTTCACGGTGACCGAACTGCTCGTCCAGGATCACAGCGATCTCGTCGGCCAGACGATCGCGGAGTCGGGGATTCGCGACCGGATGGGAATCACCGTCATCGGCGCGTGGTTCAACGGCGAGTTCGTCCCCGTGCCCGACCCCGAACAGGTGATCGACGGCAACACGATCCTGGTCGTCGCGGGTCGCCGTGACGACCTCACGGACCTGAAATCGCGAACGGTGTCGTCCCTGCCACGCCGCCCGGATCGCGTCGTCGTCGGCGGCTACGGCGTCGTCGGCCGCACCGTGGTGGAGACGCTGGCTGCCGACGGCGTCGCTACGTTCTCCATCGATACCGCCG
>SDGW01000003.1_pt1 | contig 99908 bp, 101 predicted proteins | sample 2873831 | NCBI WGS metagenome assembly SDGW01 (sample SAMN08132700, study PRJNA421101) | hypersaline lake metagenome | isolation source: celular fraction 0.22 microns magnesium sulfate-rich crust from ephemeral... | place: Spain: Penahueca Lagoon, Toledo | collected 2011-07 | reverse complement strand
GCTTCCGATCGGCCGCGAATCGCGTAAGACGTATGCACCCCCGCGCCCTAGAAGGGACCGTGGCACGGCCGCTTCGCTTTCGATACTCGCCCCAGTCCTGGAGCGATGGGCGAGTTCACAACGATATTCTCCAGCCCCTGCAGTCCAATATCGGGGCTCGCGCCGTCACGCCGTGGTTCAAGATCGGTGGGAACTGGCGATCACACCGGTTCGAAATGAACAATGGCGACGTTGCTCTCTTTGCGCGCACCGACGACGAGGCGTACTGGATGGGGAACACGGAAACGCCCTCCGCGCTGTGGAAGACCGACAAGTTCGGTTGGCGGGAGGTCCCCCACCACGTCTCGCGGTGGGCCAAACGGGAACTGACCGCGACGCTCCACGAGGAGGACAACTGGCTCGCCGACTATCCGCACCTCTCGTGGTTCTTTCTGCCGGTGTTCATGTCCAAAGACGGGCGCGACTCCACCCGCTCGTTCTTCCGCGACCACGCCGCCGGCTTCCCCGACGCGAGCCGCGACGAGGCGACGCGCTTCTTCGAGGACTTCCTCGCGACCGGCGTCTTGGACGAGTACCGACACGTCATGTCGGGCAAACTCGGCACCAGCAACCACGTCGACCGCGTCCGGATGAGCGCCGCGATGGCCGAGTTCATCGCCGCGAAGATCCTCACGGACGCGAGCTACGACGTGGTGCCCGAAATCGAGGTGACGACCGGGCACTCGCTGGACTTCCGAGCCGAAGCCGACGACACCAACGTCCTCGTCGAGGTCACTCGCCCGCAACCGCCCCAGAACCGCGCCGCGTCCGGCCCCGTGGCCGCCGTCCGCGACACCGCCGAGACCAAGACCAACGGCCAGCTGGCCGCACACGGCGGCGGTGCGACCCTGTTCGTCGACTGCTCGAGTTTCCGAGACGATGCCTGGGCAGCCGTCCGCGGCGAACAGCCGGACGTGCGCCACCGACCCGCCGTCGTGTATCGCGCCCGGCCGGACGGCCACGTCGAAGGCTACCGGAAAGGCGGGGTCCCCCTCGATCTCGGCGATTCGATCGACTTTCTCGACTGAATTCACCTGACCAGTCGTCAGCACCCGCAACGAAATCTGCCGAGTTCGATCTATCAGCGACTGAGAACGGGTCGTGTGTATTTGGTGGTCGACACCGAGAGGCATACGCATGCGCGCAGCAGTCCTCGAGGAGCACGGAGAACCGCTATCGATCGAAGACGTCGACGCGCCGGAGCCGGCGCCGGACGGGGCCGTCGTCGAACTCGAAGCGTGCGGCGTCTGTCGGAGCGACTGGCACGGCTGGCAGGGCGACTGGGGATGGCTCGGCCTCGAGACCCAGCCGGGACAGATCCTCGGCCACGAGCCGGCGGGCCGCGTCGTCGCCGTCGGCGACGAAGTCGAGAACGTCGCGGAGGGTGACCACGTCGCCGTTCCGTTCAACCTCGGCGACGGGACCTGTCCGCGGTGCCAGCGCGGCCACTCGAACATCTGTGAAAACGTGATGCCGCTCGGATTCATCGAGCAAGCCCAGGGCGCGTTCGCCGAACAGGTCCACGTCCCCGTCGCCGACCACAACCTCGTGGAACTCCCCGACGGCGTTTCGTCCGTCGACATGGCCGGCCTCGGCTGTCGGTTCATGACCTCGTTCCACGCGCTGGCCCACCGCGCGGACGTCGGCGCAGGCGACTGGGTATCGGTCCACGGCTGCGGCGGCGTCGGCCTCTCGGCGGTCCACATCGCCGACGCGCTCGGCGCCAACGTCATCGCCGTCGACCTCAAGGACGAGAAACTCGCGAAAGCCGAGTCCCTCGGTGCGGTCGAGACGATTAACGCGGAGGACGTCGGCGACGTCCCCGGCGAAGTCTCGGCGATCACCGACGGCGGCGCTCACGTCTCGATGGACGCGCTCGGCATCGCGACGACCAGCCAGAACTCCGTCTCGAGTCTCGACGCCCGCGGCCAGCACATCCAGGTCGGCCTCACGACCCAGGACGAACAGGGAATGATCTCCCTCCCGTCCGACGCGATGGTCATGCAAGAGATCGAGTTCATCGGCTCGCTGGGGATGCCGCCGACCCGCTACGACGAGATCTTCCGCATGGTCTCGACGGGGAAACTCGAGCCCGAGAAGGTGGTCTCCGAGACCATCGGTCTCGAGGATGTCAGCGACAAACTCGAGGCGATGACGGACTTCGAGACGGTCGGCATTCCGGTGATAGACACATTCAACTAAATTTTGCCGAGGGCGCGGCGAAGCCGTGCCCGCAGAGCAAAATTTAGTACAAAAGCACTCCTCCTTCCGTTCGCTCGCGCTGCTCGCTCACATCAGTCGTCGGCCCGCTCGCCCCCGTTGGCCGCTCGCGGTTGCTAACAGTGGCTCCTCCGCACGTGTTAGGGCAATTGTACCGAGCGCGCGCGAAGCGAGCGCTCGGCCTTTTTCATCAAAGTTTTTGCGCGGGGTTCGACCGAGCGAAGCGAGGGAGGACCTCGCGTAAAAAGTTTGTTAGAAGGAAACTGCGTCGGGCGAGTACGGGCTCCCGACCGGGGTCGGGTCGCGGTCGCTGTAACCGACGCGGCCGACGGCCTTGTCGCTGACTGCGGAGTAGACGGCGAAACGCGCGTCTTCCGGATTTTCGAAGGTTTCGGACTCGAGGCGGGCGAGTACATCGCCGACCGTTTCGCTTCCGTTGGGAAGTTCGAGGGTGCGGTCCCCGTACTCCTCGATCAATTCCTCGGTCGTCGCGGGGTACTCGTGGTCGTCGATGACCTCGCCGGTGCCATTGAGCAGCATTACACCCGATCATCCGTGAACGATAATTATAAACATTGTCCATCTATGTTTCCTAGTCACACTGTACACCTAAAGGTCCTAGTATCACCCTAGAGATTCCGGAAAATCGGGGGCAGGGGCGGAGAAACGCCTTTAGGACCGGGACCGTTCGGATACGGTATGCCATACGCGGATTTACACGTCCACACGACGCGCTCGGACGGGAGCCTCACACTCGAGGCGGTCCCCGAGGTCGCGCGCCGCGACGGCGTCGAACTCGTCGCGGTGACGGACCACGACCGGGTCCAGCCGTTCGACGGGCCGGTCGTCGAGCGCGACGGCGTGACGCTGCTCCACGGGATCGAGTTACGGGTCGGGACCGAGGGCGGTGAGCCGAGCAACGCGAGGCGATCCTCGCCGGATTTCGGATCCGGCGGCGGCCAGCGGATCGATCTTCTGGGGTACGGCCTCGAGCCGAGCGCGGAACTCGAGACCATCCTCGAGCGGATTCAGGAGAACCGCATCGAGCGCGGACAGGCGATCGTCGACTGCGTCGAATCGCGGCTGGGAATCGATCTGGACGTGACGGTCGACGGCGGGTTCGGGCGGCCCCACATCGCGCGGGCGATCGAGGCCCATCCCGACGCGAAGTACGACTATCAGGGCGCGTTCGATCATTTGATCGGCTCCGACTGTCCGTGTTACGTCCCACGAGAGGTGCCGTCGTTCGAGCGAGGTCACGCGGCGCTCGCCGAATCCTGCCAACTCGTCTCGCTGGCCCACCCCTTACGGTACCGCGACCCAGAGAGCGCGCTCGCGCTGGCGGCCGACCTCGACGCCGTCGAACTGCGGTACCCCTACGGTCGCGAGGTCGACCGCGGACCGGTCGAGCGGGCGATCGAGCGCCACGACCTGCTCGCGACCGGCGGCAGCGACGCTCACGACGAGCGGCTCGGCGTCGACGGGCTCTCCCGGCGGGCCTACGAGCGCCTCGATCTTCCGACGGAGTCGACCGAAAGGAACAACTGAAACGGGTTACACGCCGATCGTACAGTCCGCAGTTCTCGCGCTCGCTGCTCGCTCCGAACTGTGCGTCCACCCCGCGATCGAGTGTGCAGTGACGTTCTATGGCGACCATAACCGTTCGCCGATAGCGGAGGGTTCAATGCATTCTGGTTCCTACGGCTGCGTATGAACTGTCACTACTGTGACCGCGAGGCCGCCTTCGCCGCGGAGTCAGATGGGCTCAAAGTTGGCCTCTGCGAGGAACACTTCCGCGAACGATTACAGGAGCTCGCGGAAGCCGACGGCCTCGAGAATCTGAAGGAGAAAGTCGACGTCGATCGCGCCGAGTAATTTTACGCCGTTCGTCCGGCGTCGACGTCGATGGCGTCGACGGGACAGACGTCGACGCAGAGCATACAATCGATACACTGCGCTTCGTTCGCGGGATCCGCTTTCTCTTCGCTCTCGGGGTGACCCGGCGTGTCGACCCACTCGAAGACGTCGACCGGGCAGTCCTCGAGGCAGGCCCCGTCCGCGATGCAGAGGTCGAAATCGACCGCGACGTGGGTCCCGTGGATCCCGAGCTCCTCGGGTTCGTCGACGGGACCCCAGACGACGTGTCCCTCGTGTTCGTCGACCTGTTCGCGGTTCTCGTGGAACTGTGGGTCTATGGCCATTGCTAACAGATCAAACGAGGGACGTTTACTTAAAAGTACGTCTTCGCTACAGTCCTCGCAGTGACAGTCTCGAGATCGATTATCGTGTTATAAGGCCGCCGAAAGGTCGGCACAGACGTATACCCTTAGCGGGGCCTGAAATTCGTGGTACGAACGCGACGCGAGGGATTGAAAGGAACCTGTGTGATCGCTCTCGTGCTCGATCTCGCTGGCTACGCCAGCCCGTTCGGTGGGAAGAAATCGACGGCGGATAACGAGACGGCGACGGGTCGCCGCGGCGCGATCCGAGCGTCGCGATCGCTCGCTCGGAGTCAGTCGTCCTCATGGCGCTCGGCGAGGCGGTCGTCGAGCAGCTCGCGGGTCCAGACGGCGAAGCCGTGATCGCGGCCGTAGGTCCAGACGGCCATCTCGTCGACCACGTCGGGCAGATCGCTCTCCTTGATGCCGGCCGCGACGATGGATCGCTTGTCCACCATGAGCAACTGGGCCGGCCACTCGTCGTAGACGTCGTTCGTCTCCTCGAGGTCCGACGCAATCGCGATGTCCGCGCTCGGGGTCGAGTTTGCGAACTCGGCGCGGGCGTCCGCTGTCGGTACTTCGACGTACACGTCGACACCGCGATCGGCGGCTGACTCGAGCGCCGCGAGAATCTCTCGATCCGCAACCTCGGTCGTCGGGACGAGGTAGTGGACGGTGTCTTCGGCTTCCTCGAGGAAGGTGACGACGCGCTCGGTGACGTGTTCGCGCCGTGTGATCGCCCACATCCCCTCGTCGTCCGGCGAGTCGGGCTCCTCGAGCTGGCCGAGGGCGTTCTCGGCGGCGTTGATCCGGGAGTCGTAGTCCTCGCGGATCCGTCGACACGCCGTGTCGACCGGGACGGCCTTGTACTCGCGGGGCTCGGTCTGCTGGACGTTGACCAGTCCCTTTCGATCGAGTCGCTCGATGGTGTCGTACACCCGGGAGCGGGGGATGTCCGCGACCTGACTGATCTCCTTGGCGGTCCCCTTCGAAAGGCGTGTGAGCGCGACGAAACACCGTGCCTCGTACTCCGTCAGGCCCAATTCCTCGAGCGCCCCGACAGCTTCCTCGGCATCGGACATAGCGGCCGTACGATCAAGAGTCGGGAAGGACTGAGGCCTTCTCGCGCCACGCCGTTATAAGACGGGTGCCATCGACAGTCGATTACTCGAGCGGCCGAAACGACGTTCCGCCGCAGGGACAGCCGCCAGCGCTTCCGATCGGCCGGATCCCGTCCGGCGAGAGCCAGACCGCCAGCGCCTTCCCACAGTCCGTACACCGAGCCGCGCCCTTCCGCAGTGACTGTGCTGCCATCGAACGGAGTTCTCGTGCAGGGTAGATAAGGCGGCCGTGAGGACGCGCGGAGTTCGCCGCCAGTCACTTCCGATGGGACAACAGGCGGCGAGCACGACGAACGGCGCGCGGGAACCGCCTCGCCAGCCAAGACCCCTCGAGGGAGCCTCCGCGAGGCAAAGGCGTATGAGCGCAGGTGCAGACGGTGTGAGTACGCATGGCACTCGAGACGGAGTCACGGACGGACGTCCTCACAGCGACGGACGTGTCTGCGGGACGACTCACGGCGTTGGCCGACCGGGTCGACTGCGACGGCACGGAAACGATAGACGTGCGAGCGCCGGCGACGGATACCTCGATCGGGGAGGTTCCGGACTGCGGCGAGGCCGACGTCGAGCGAGCCGTCGACCGCGCTCGAGAGGCGCAATCGTCGTGGGCCGAGACGGCGGTCGACGAGCGCCGCGAGATCTTCGATCGATTCGGCGACCTCGTCCTGCAACACCGGGCGGAGCTGCTCGATATCCTCCAACTCGAGACGGGAAAATCCCGACGCCACGCCGTCGAGGAGGTCCTCGACGTCGCGATGACCTGTTCGTACTACGCCGATCGCGGCGATTCGGCGCTCGGGGAAGATCGCCGGCAGGGCGTCTTTCCGCTCGCGACGACCGCCCGCGTGACCTACGAGCCGGTCGGCGTCGTCGGCGCGATTTCGCCGTGGAACTACCCGCTCACGCTCTCGCTGACCGACGTACTGCCCGCGCTGATCGCGGGCAACGCCGTCGTGCTCAAACCCGACGAGAAGACGCCGTACACCGCGCTCGCGCTGGCGGACCTGCTCGAGCGCGCCGGTCTTCCGGAGGGTTGTTTCGAGATCGTCACCGGACGCGGCGCGACCGTCGGCCCGGCGCTGATCGACCGCGTCGACTACGTCTCTTTCACCGGGAGCACCGAGACGGGCCGGCTCGTCGCCGAGCAGGCGGGCCGCAACCTGATCGGCTGCTCGCTCGAACTCGGCGGCAAGAACCCGCTGCTCGTCCTCGACGACGCCGATATCGAGGAGGCCGCCCGCGGCGCGGTCCAGGCCTGTTTCGCCAACGCCGGCCAGCTGTGTCTCGCCGCCGAGCGCATCTACGTCGCCGATTCGATCGCCGAGGAGTTCCGCGAGGCCTTCGTCGCGGCGACGCGGGAGCTCACCCTCGGGACGGGCTTCGACTTCGAGGACGACGTGGGCTCGCTGATCGACGGTGACCAACTCGAGCGCGTCGAGCGCCACGTCGAAGACGCGCGCGAGCGAGGTGCGACGGTGCTGACGGGCGGCGAGCGCCGGCCCGACGTGGGGCCGTTCTGCTACGAGCCGACGATCCTGACGGACCTCGAGCCGGACGCGACGGCCGCCTGCGAGGAGACCTTCGGCCCGGTGGTCGCGGTCGAGTCGGTCCCGAACGTCGCGACGGCGATTCGGAAGGCCAACGACACCGAATACGGGCTGAACGCGAGCGTCTGGACCGGGAACCGAAAACGGGGCGTCGCCGTCGCCCGCGAGATCGACTGCGGTACCGTCTGCGTCAACGACGCCTACATCTCCGGCTGGGCGGCCGTCGACGCGCCGATGGGCGGCTTCGGCGACTCCGGACTCGGCCGCCGCCACGGTCCCGAGGGGATCAGGCGCTACCTCGAGTCCCGAACGATCGCGACCTCTCGGATCGGGCCACTCGACGCCCCGCCGGGCGTGCCGACCGCGTGGTACGCCCGAGGAATGTTCGCGCTGACGCGTCTGCAGCGCCGATTACCGACCGTCGCGAGCGTCAAGCGACGGCTCCGGGACGCCGGGCTCTGACGGATCGCTTCCGGAGCGAGTCGCTTTTGCGGCTCCCGTCGAATACCAGCGTATGGATCTCACACATCGCCCCCGGCGGCTCCGCCAGGACCGGGTCCGCGGGCTCGTCAGCGAGACGAGCCTCGAGCCCGCCGATCTCATCGCCCCGGTGTTCGTCGACGCGACGGCCGACGAGCGGGTGCCGATCGAGTCGATGCCCGGCCACGAACGGGTACCGATCGAGGAGTCCGTCGCCCGCGTCGAGGAAGTCCTCGAGACGGGCGTCGAGGCGGTCATGCTGTTCGGGATTCCGGAGTCGAAGGATCCCGAGGGGAGCCGCGCCTGGGCTGAAGACGGCGTCATTCAGGAGGCCCTCCGACGAATCACGAGCGAGACCGACGCCTACGTCGTCACCGACGTCTGTCTCTGTGAGTACACCGATCACGGCCACTGCGGCCCGCTCGAGAAAGAACTACGGACCGACAGCAGCGTCGTCGAGGCGGACGGGCCGGCCTGCGAACCGACGATGACCGTCGACAACGACGCGACGCTCGAAGCGCTGGAGAAGATCGTCACCTCCCACGCCCGTGCGGGCGCGGACATGATTGCCCCGAGCGGGATGATGGACGGGATGGTCGGCGTCATCCGGTCGGCGTTGGACCGCGACGGGTTCGAACACGTTCCGATCATGAGTTACGCGGTCAAGTACCAGAGCGCCTTCTACGGCCCGTTCCGGGACGCCGCCGACGGCGCGCCCGCGTTCGGCAACCGCCGACACTACCAGATGGACCCCGCGAACGCCCGCGAGGCGCTACGGGAGGCTCGCCTCGACGCCGAGCAGGGCGCGGACGTGATGATGGTCAAACCCGCCCTGCCGTATCTGGACATCGTCAGCGCCGTCCGCCGGGAGTTCGACCACCCCGTCGCCGCCTACAACGTCTCCGGCGAGTACGCCATGCTCCACGCCGCCGCCGAGAAGGGATGGCTCGAACTGGAGGACGTGGCGCTCGAGTCGCTGCTCTCGATCAAACGTGCAGGCGCGGATCTGATTCTGACGTACTTCGCGGAGGACGTCGCAGAGCGACTCGCCGCGGACCGACGCCGGTAGACGGCAGCCGGCGTTTTCGGGACTACTGACGGTGCTCCGAGCCATCGACCACTACCGATGCGGTTGCCAGTGCGGACGGGGCAGCTCGATCGCTTTCGGCAGCATTCGGACGAACGTCCATCCGCCCGCGTCCGTACCACGACGACTGGCAACATCTGCCGCGCGCGAGCGATATCGGGCCTTCGACGGCACCATTTCGGCACTGTACGGTGGTATATTCGAAGCGCTCCGGTTTTTCCAGCTTTACAAAGAGAGAATATATAACCACGGCTCGAAAAATCCGTAAGATCGTATTGCCTTATACACATTAGTTCTCCTCTAGATTTGCTCGGTTGTTCCCATTACCCGGACTATTTTGGACGTTCGTCAACGCTAACCCTTATATTAGGCTAGTCCATCAGCTCCAGACGTGATTCAGAAGACAACCATGAGCTCGAACGGTTCAGACGTGGACAAACGTCTACAACAAACGGACGGCGGTAGAAACGGTATGGGGGTGGGCGAATGATGGACCCGACGCTGTTGCAGACGATGTCGGATCTGGAGGTCCTCGCAGAGGGGATTAACCTCGTGTGGGTGCTGATGGTGACGTTCCTGATCTTCTTCATGCACGCCGGCTTCGCCATGCTCGAGGCGGGACAGGTGCGCTCGAAGAACGTGGCGAACCAGCTGACGAAGAACCTGCTGACCTGGTCGGTCGGTGTGACAGTGTTCTTCCTCATCGGCGTCGGCATCGATGGGCTCGTCGCCGGTAGCGGGTTCGCACCCGGATTCGATGTCGCGGAGGTCAACGAATGGACCGGCTGGCTGTTCGGCGCCGTCTTCGCGATGACGGCCGCGACGATCGTCTCTGGGGCAGTGGCCGGCCGTGCGAAGCTTCGCGCGTACGTCACGTACACCTTCCTGCTGGCCGCGGTGATCTACCCCGTCGTCACCGGGCTCACGTGGTCGGGCGGACTGCTCTCGTACAACGGCGTGCTGTTCGACGACTTCGCCGGCGGGATGATCGTCCACGGGATGGGCGGCATCGCCGGACTCACCGCCGCCTGGATGCTCGGACCGCGCCTCGACCGCTACAACGAGGACGGCTCCGCGAACGTCATTCCGGGTCACTCGCTGACCTTCGCCGTGCTCGGGACGCTCATCCTCGCGTTCGGCTGGTACGGCTTCAACGTCGGCACCGCCGCGCAGGTCATCTCGGTCACTGAAGAAGGGCTAGCGCTCGGTGACTTCGCCTACGTCGGTCGCGTCGCGATGACGACGACAATTGCGATGGCCTGCGGTGCGATGGGTGCCGGGCTCGTCGCCTGGCTCAAAACCGGAAAAGTCGACACCCTGTACGTCGCGAACGGACTGCTGGCCGGCCTCGTCGGGATCACCGCGATCCCCCACGCGTCGACCTGGTGGGGTGCGTTCCTCGTCGGCGGACTCGCCGGCGCGCAGCTCCCCATCGTCTTCGACGTCGTCGAGAACTACCTGAAGATCGACGACGTCTGCGCGGTCTTCCCGGTCCACGGTTCGGCCGGCGTCCTCGGAACACTCCTGCTCCCGGTCGTGGCCGCACCCGAATACATGAGCGGAATCAGCGGTAGCCGCGTCGACGTGTTCATCGCGCAACTCCTCGGCGTCGTCGTCATCGCCGCCTGGACGATCGCCGCGACCGCCGTCGTCTGGGGTGCGCTCAAGGCGATCGGACAGGCCCGCGTCACGCCCGAACACGAGCGTGACGGCCTCGACGTCTCCGAACACGGCGTCGACACCTACCCCGAGTTCGGTCAGCCCGACGTCGCCACCGACGGAGGGTCCAGCGAGATCCTCCGCACGGACGGCGGTGAGCGATTCGGAGAATCGCGATCCTCGTCGGAACTCCGTTCCGACGGCGGCAAGCCGAACGGCGGCGAGATCAAGATGGTCACCGCGATCGTGCGTCCCGACTGCCTCGGGGCGATCAAGCAGTCGCTGGCCGAAGCCGGCGCGCCGTCGCTGACCGTCACCAACGTCTCCGGCCGCGGCTCCCAGCCCGCGAAGAAGGGCCAGTGGCGCGGCGAGGAGTACACGGTCGACCTCCATCAGAAGGTCAAAATCGAGTGCGTCGTCGCGGACATCCCGGCCCAGGAGGTCGTCGACGCCATCCGCGAGGGCGCCGAGACCGGCGAGCCCGGCGACGGCAAGATCTTCGTCATGCCCGTCGAGGGCGCGACGCAGATCCGTACCGGCAAGACCGGACCCGACGCCGTCTGAGCGCGAGACGTAGTCGATTACCGGCGGTTCGAGGACGGAGCCGACGCGCAGCGCGCTCCGTCCGAAACGTCGATCGTCATCCACGCTGGCCGCAGCCGAGTCCGGCTCGGCCATCTCTCGCCGTTTTCATCGCCTCGAGCGGCGGGACTCGAGTCCCGCTGTCGACGTTCCGCCGGGGCTCGAGCCCGGACACGTTCGGCCGCCGGACGGCGGTTCGCGAACGGACCTCGGTACTACTTTCCCGTCCGAATCCCAAGGGCCGCGCATGACCGAGGATAACTCACGCGCGCTGTACGACCGGGCGCTGTCGGTGATGCCCGGCGGCGTTAACTCCGCGGTTCGCGCGGCGATCGAGCCGTATCCGTTCTTCGTTCGCAAAGGCGAGGGCGGCCACGTCATCGACGCCGACGGCAACCGATACATCGACTGGGTGATGGGACTGGGGCCGCTGCTGCTCGGCCACGACCTCCCCGAACCCGTCCGGGCCGCCGTCCAGCGGAACGCCAGCGAGGGGCCGATGTACGGCACGCCGACGGAGGTCGAGGTCGACCTCGCAGAGTTCGTCGTCCGCCACGTTCCGAGCGTCGAGAAGATCCGCTTCGTCAACTCCGGGACGGAGGCGACCGTCTCCGCCGTGCGCCTCGCGCGGGGGTACACCGGCCGGAACAAGATCGTCGTCATGCAGGGCGGCTACCACGGCGCACAGGAGTCGACGCTGGTCGAGGGCGACGCCGAGAACCCGAAACCGTCCTCCGCGGGGGTCCCGCAGTCGTTCGCCGAGCACACCCTCCCGATCCCGTTCAACGACGAGGACGCGATGCGGGAAGTCTTCGACGAACACGGGGACGACATCGCGGCCGTCCTCACGGAACCCATTCTGGGCAACTACGGCATCGTCCATCCCGAAGACGGGTACCACGAGTTCCTCCGCGAGATCACCGACGAGCACGGCTCGCTCCTGATCTTCGACGAGGTCATCACCGGCTTCCGAGTCGGTGGGCTGGGTTGCGCGCAAAGCGAGTTCGGCGTCACGCCCGATCTGACGACCTTCGGCAAGATCATCGGCGGCGGCTTCCCCGTCGGCGCGATCGGCGGCCGCGCCGAGATCGTCGAGGGGTTTACCCCCAGCGGAGACGTCTTCCAGGCCGGCACCTTCTCCGGCCACCCCGTCACGATGGCCGCCGGCCTCGAGACCCTGAAATTCGCCGCGGAAAACGACGTCTACGACCACGTCAACGGGCTGGGCGATCAGTTGCGGAGCGGGCTGACGGACATCGTCGCCGACCAGGCCCCCAGCTACACCGTCACCGGCACCGACAGCATGTTCAAGGTGATCTTCACGCGGGACGGGCCGAACGGCGTGCAACGCACGCCGGAAGACGCGAGCGGTGATAGCCGCGAGCAGGGACCGGACTCGCTCGAGGAGCAGTGCGAAGCGGGCTGCCGGCAGAACCCGACCTGCCCGCGCTACGACTACTGCCCGAAGAACGCCGCCGACGTGAAAAACGCGGAGACCGAGCGCTGGCGGCGGATCTTCTGGGGCCAGATGAAAGACCAGGACGTCTTCCTCTCGCAGAACCAGTTCGAGTGCCAGTTCGTCAGCTACGGCCACACCGAGGAAGACGTCGAGGAGACGCTCGAGGCGTACAAGGAAGCGCTGTAGCGAGCGCGCGCTACGTCACTACGAGCGCGGTCGTCGACGTTTCTTCGACCGGATCGTCGGCCCGTTCGCTCGAGGCCGCCGGGAGTTCGACCGCGAAGCGGCTCCCGGCAGGACCGGTCTCGACGAGTTCGACGGACCCGCCGTAGCGGGCGACCAGTTGGCTAACCAGATAGAGTCCCAGTCCGTGGGTACTCCCGCGATTTTCGGTTCGATCGAAGAGCGACTCGAGCTTCGAGTCGGGTATTTCGGGACCGTTGTCTGCGATTTCGGACCGGACGGTGTCGGGGCCCGGTTCGACCGTGACCTCGATGCGGGGCGTCTCGGCGTCGTTGTGTTCGACCGCGTTCGAGAGGAGATTACCGAAGACGCGGGCGAGCAGGTCGTCGGCGCGAACGAAGACGTCGTCGGGGATCGACGCCGCCACCTCGAGGGACTCCCGCCTGTTGGACAGTTTGTCGACTTCGTCGGCCAGCACGCGGGACGCGTCGACGGCCTCGGGCTGGTAGCTCCCTTCGGTCGTCCGCAACAGCACGCGGACGTCGTCGATCACCGTCGACATCGCCTCCGATTCGTCGATGACGATCTCGATCCAGCGACGGCTCCGATCGTCTAACTCCGATTCCCGCTCGAGAACGCGAGACGCGTAGCCGTTGATGATCGTCGCGGTGTTCAACACCTCGTGGCGGAGGACGCTGTTGAGGTAGTCGAGGTAGTCGCGCTGCTCCGCGACGTGTTCCGTTCGGAGGGCCGCTCGCTCGGCGGTCAGGGCGCGCTCGACGGCGCGGCCTTCGATGCAGCCGACGAGCAGCCCGGTTCCGGCACCGAACGCCACGGCCCACCGGGCCCACGCCGCGACCAGGGCCCACGAGTCGATCGGAAAGACGGCCATGAGCGCGACGTTGACGCTCAGAAACGAGACGAGACCGGCTACCGACCACCACGCGATGCGCGGATATCGCGCCGGCGAGAGCGGGGACGAACGGAGCCAGCGGCCGGCGTACGTGATCCCCGCGAGAAAGGGAATGGTCGTAACGACACCGACCAGAAACTTGCCATCAGTCACGGCGGCCGAGACGACCGTCGCTCGGAGAACGATTTCGGCGAGCAACGCGAACGCCAGTCCCGCACCGAACCACGTCAAGTGCGTCGGCAGTCGATCCGCGGCTGGCGTTTCGGCGTTCTCGACTCGCTGCATACCCCGTTAGTACCCATCGGCGCGGTTAGTCGTTCCGGCCATCTGTCCGCGAACGGCCCTAAAACGGCCGTATTCGAGCTCGAAAGAAAATCGATCCGCGTCTCAGTCGTCGTCGCTGGCCGGCTCGACGGAGCCGCGGTCGGCGATGAGTCGATCGGCGATGACGTGATCGCGCGTCTCCTCGGCGGTCGCCTTCCGCTGGAAGAGCAGCTTCGCGGCCACGTCCCAGGCGAAGATGACCGCGCCGAGGATCAGCAGCGTGTCGCCGGGCATGCGCAGCCAGAACAGCGTCTGGACGAGTCCGCCGTTGTAGAACTCGAGGGCCCGGGAGGCCGCATAGCCCTGCGTGAACCCGACCTCGAGCTGGAGGAAGCCGATCGGGAGCAAGGAGAGGAAGATCATCAGCGCGAGCCCGACGTTACAGCACCAGAACGACCAGCGGAGTCGTCGATCGCTCCAGCGCGCTTCGCTGGTGGTCAGCCGGAGGATGTAGACGGCCATCCCCATCGCGAGCAGGCCAAACGCGCCGAACATCGCGCCGTGAGCGTGGGCCACGGTGAGGTAGGTCCCGGTCTCGTAGTAGCTGATGATCGGGAGGTTGATGAAGAAGCCGATCACGCCGGCTCCGAAGAAGTTCCAGACCGAGGAGGCCACGATGAAGTAGAAGGCCATCCGGTAGGGGAAGTCTTTCCCGGCGGTGTCCATCGCGCGGTACTGGCCGAGTGCCTCGTAGAGGATGAACAGCAGGGGAATGAACTCGAGCGTCGAGAAGACGCTGCCGATGGGGAGCCAGACCTCGGGGAGGCCGGCCCACCAGTAGTGGTGGGAGACGCCGATGATGCCGCTACCCATGACGAGGGCGGACTGGAAGATGACGGCCTTCTCGGCGGCTTTCTTCGAGAGGAGATTCATCGAGACCAGCGTCAGGGCGATGACGACGAGGATGAAGAACTCGAAGACGCCCTCGACCCACATGTGGACGACCCACCAGCGCCAGAACTCCGTCACCACGATGTTCGTCTTCGGCGTGTAGAGGAAGCCCGCCATGAACAGCAGGCCGATCGAGCCGCCCGCGTAGACGATCATGTGGGCCAGCCCGTAGCGAGGTTCGCGATCCAGCAGCGGCTTGAACCCGCGGGCGACCAAGACGGTCCAGCCGACGAAGCCGACCAGCAGGCCGACCTGCCAGACGCGACCGATTTCGAGGTACTCGAGGCCCTCGTTGCCGAGCAGCCACCAGAGCTGGTCGCCGAAGAAGTTGTTCGTCCCGAGCCAGATGCCGGCCAGACCGCCGACGACGATGACCAGTAGCGCGCCGAGCAGGCCCTTGACGTAGAGCGCCTGTTTGGGCGGTTCGCGGCCGGTCAGCAGCGGCGCGAGGAACAGGCCCGCGCCGAGCCACATCGTGGCGATCCAGAGGATGCCCAGATCGACGTGCCAGGTCCGCGTGATCGACCAGGGGAGCCACTGGAGGATGTCGAAGCCGATCGTCTCGCTGAGGCCGAAGAAGCCGTCGCGCTCGACGTAGTAGTGGGCGAGGAGCCCGCCGAGGAACGTCTGCGCGACGAACAGCAGCGCACCGATGAGAACGAACCTGGTGCTCAGGAGTTGGCTCGGCGTCAGATCGATCTCCTTCGGGTGGGGGATCGAGACGTTGCCGGATTCGGGTTCGGGGATCTCGACCGACTGGTAGAGCCAGATGGCGATCCCCGCGCCGCCGACGAGCAGCACCAACGCGATGACGCTCCAGGTCATGATAGCGCCGCCGGCGTCGTTGCCCGCCGCGGGTGAGTACGGCCAGTCGTTGGTAAAGGAGACGGACGAGCCGGGGCGATCAGTGTGGGAGATCCAGGCGGTCCACAGCGCGAAGTCGGCGAACTGTTCGGCTTCCTCGGCGCTCGGCACCTGTCCCTCGGGGATCCCGCGCTCGCGGTCGCCCTCGTGGTAGCGCTCGACGTAATGCTCGCGGACCTGCTCGTGGGCGTACACCTCGGCCGCGGAGTACTCCACCTGCGAGCCGTACTCGCTCGACTGCAGCTCCCGTCGGACTCGCTCGTCGATACCCGCCTGCGTCGTGGCGTTCAGCGCCGTGTAGTTCTCGCCGTGGCGCTCCTGTGCGTAGTACTCGCGCATGTACTCCGTTTTCAACTCGAGCGCGTTGGCGGTGTAATCGGTGTCGTAGTAACTGCCACGGCCCAGAATCGAGCCCTGGTTCATCAAGCCGTTCTCCTGAAAGACCGCCTTGCCGTCCCGGACGTCCTCGCCCGTCGCGATCGTCTCGCCGTCCGGCCCGACGATAGTGTCGGGGATGTCGGGCGAGTTAGCGTAGGAGAGCCACGCGCCGCCGCCCATGACGACGAGGTTCACGACGAAGATCGTCGCGAGGAACGTCGCCAGTTGCTTTCGTTTCACTTGCATGACGGCTACGACTAAGCCCGAAACGACCGTCAAACGACCCCCCTTTTCCTATCGACTGGAAGAAGGGGCGAACGTGTTCGCGGCAGACGTTAGAGTCGACACGTTCGTAGCTCCCCTTCGACTCGAGCGGGGCGGGGCGGACCGGCGACTCCGCGTTCGCGCTGCTCGCTGGCAGAACTCTCGCCCGGGTTGCGGCCCCGTCTCAGTCGGCCGCAGTGACGATATCGGACCTGTAGCTCGCGATCGCCTCGAGGACGGCCTCGCGATCGTCGTCGGCGACGTTGAACTCGGCGAGTGCGTCGTCGAGATGGGTTGCGATCGCCCGGAAGTCCGACGGCGTGATGCCCATGCCCGCGTGGGCGGCCGCCATCTCCTCCCCAGAGTACTCGACGGGACCGCCAGCGACCGAACTGATGAACTGGGTCTGATGGGCGCGCTGTTTCTCCATATCGACGTCGTCGAAGTAGCCAGCGACCTGTTCGTCCGCCATAACGCGGTCGTAGAATTCGTCGACGACGGCCGCGATCGCGTCTTCGCCGCCGAGTCGCTCGTACAGTGACTCCGTCATCTGGCCATATGTCCTCGCTTCAGGTAAATAAATACTAGCTCGTGCCCATCGCGCAAAAATCCGGGTGTGATTGTCACACGTGTTATCAGGCGGGAAGCATCGGCGATCGACTCGAGAGGCTGCCGCTCTCACGTCAGCGAGGAGCAGGGTCGACACACGCCGGGCAAGCGTGCGCTTTTCATACCCCAGGCTCCGACTGACGCCTATGAGAACGCGCGGGACGTTGCGACTGGCGACGAGGGGATCCGCACTCGCCCGGCGGCAGGCCTCACTGGTGAAGGAGGCCTTAGAGGACCGCCGGTACGAGGTCGAACTCGTCACCGTCGAGACGACGGGCGATCAGATCAGAGACGAGTTGATCCACCGCCTCGGGAAGACGGGAGCGTTCGTCCGCGAACTGGACGAGCGCGTCCTCGAGGGGGACCTCGACGGTGCGATCCACTCGATGAAGGACATGCCGACCGAACAGCCCGCGGAACTCGTGACCGCCGCGGTCCCCGAACGGGGCCGCCCGGGCGACGCCCTCGTCACGCCCGACGGGAAGACGCTCGAGGAGCTGCCCGCCGGCGCGACCGTCGGCACCTCGAGTCTGCGTCGGCGCGCCCAACTACTGTCCGAACGCGACGACCTCACCGTCGAGCCGCTACGCGGGAACGTCGACACGCGCCTCGAGAAGTTGCTCGCGCCCGCGCTGCAGGAAGAACACCAGCAGCGATCGGAAGCGGACAAGGAGCGCAAAGGGAAGACAGGTGACGAAGACTTCGAGCCCGAGTACGATCGCAACGTCGACGAGTGGTTCGACGACCTCTCGGAGCTGAAAAAGCAGGCACTGGGACGGGAGGTCGAGACGGAGTACGACGCGATCGTCCTCGCGCAGGCGGGCCTCGAGCGCAGCGGGCTCACCCACCACGTCGACTATCGGGAGCTTCCCACCGGGACGTTCGTCCCCGCGCCCGGGCAGGGAGCGCTGGCTGTGACCGCGCCCGACGGAGAGACGGCCCGCGACATTCAGACGGCGATCGACCACCCGCGGAGCCGCGTCGAGACGACCGTCGAGCGGACGATTCTCGCCGAACTGGGCGGCGGCTGTATCGCCCCGGTCGGCATCTACGCGGTCGTACAGGGCGAGTACGTCCACGCGACCGTCAGCGTCTTCGACCGCGACGGCGACGAGTCGGTGACCGCCAGCCGCGACCTACCAGTCGAGGCTCACGCCGAGGCCGCTCGCGAGTTTGCACAGGATCTCGCGGACCGCGGCGCGGACGAGTTGATCGAAGAAGCACGCAAAGACGCGGACGACGAGAGCGACGACGGCATCTCCGAGGAAGATAAACCTGAGGGGAAGTAGCTAGCGAGTACCGAATGTCAGGACCCGATATCGATGCCGAACCCGGCACCGTCTATCTCGTCGGCAGCGGCCCCGGCGACCCCGAGCTGTTGACCGTGAAAGCGACGGAATTGCTCGAGGCCGCGGACGTCGTCCTCCACGACAAGCTCCCCGGTCCAGAGATCATCGACCGGCTTCCCGAGGACCGCCGCGAGGACGTCGGCAAGCGCGCCGGCGGCGAGCGCACGCCCCAGTCGGAGATAAACGAGCGGCTGGTCGAACTCGCCCGCGAGGGCAAGTCCGTCGTCCGACTCAAGGGCGGCGACTCGTTCGTCTTCGGCCGCGGCGGCGAGGAGGCCGAGTATCTGGCGGCCCACGAAGTTCCCTTCGAGGTCGTCCCTGCGGTCACCTCCGCCATCGCCGCGCCCGCAGTCGCCGGCATCCCGGTCACCCACCGCGATCACGCCTCCTCGGTGAGCTTCGTCACGGGCCACGAGGACCCCACGAAGCCGGAATCGGCCGTCGACTGGGAAGCCCTGGCCGCGACCGGCGGCACCATCGTCGTCCTGATGGGCGTCGGCCGCCTCCCGGACTACACTGACGCCCTCCTCGAGGCCGGCATGGCCCCCGGGACGCCGGTCGCGCTCGTCGAACGGGGCACCTGGCCCGGCCAGCAGGTCGCGACCGGCACCCTCGAGACCATCGTCGACGCCCGCGACGAGGCCGGCATCGAACCACCCGCGGTGACGGTGATCGGCGACGTGGCCGGCACGCGCGAGTCGGTCGTGGACTTCCTACGGAACGACTACGGCGCGGCTGAGGGTGAGAAGTGATGAGCGACACGCCGACCGTCGCCGTCTTCCGTCCCGACGACGACCGCCTCGAGCGGGCCGCGACGCTGCTCGAGGATTTGGGTGCCGAACCGATCCCCGACCCGATGCTCGCCGTCGAGCAGACCGGCGCGACGCCCCGAACCGACGCCGACTACGTCCTCTTTACGAGCAAAACGGGAGCCGAACTCGTCTCCGAGGCGGGCTGGAAACCGAGCGACGAAACCGTCTGCGCGATCGGCCCCGCGACGGCCGACGCGCTCCGCGCGGAGGGGTACGCGGTCGACCTCGTCCCCGAGGAGTACACCTCGAGCGGTCTCGTCGCGGCGCTGGCGGGGAGCGCGGAGCATGGCTCCGCGAAAGGAGCGAGCGGCGATGAGCCGCGAGCCGCCGTCGACGGCGCGCGGGTCGAGGTCGCCCGCAGCGACCACGGAAGTGCGGTGTTGCTCGAGGGCCTCGAGGACGCGGGCGCATACGTCCACGAGACGATCCTCTACCGGCTGGTCCGACCCACGGAAAGCGGCAGGTCGGCCGCGATGGCCGCCGAGGGGGAGCTCGACGCCGCCTGCTTCACCTCGTCGCTGACCGTCGAGCACTTCCTCGAGGCCGCCGCCGATCGCGGTATTCGGGAGGCTGCGCTCGCGGGACTCGACGACGCCGTCGTGGGCGTCATCGGCGAGCCGACGGCCGAGACCGCCGCCGAACACGGGCTCGCGGTCGACGTGGTGCCCGAGGAAGCGACCTTCGAGGCACTCGCGGAGGAGACGGTTGCGGCGATCACCGACGAGTAGGTCGGCGGCCGACGGCTAGTCTCGAGCAGTCGAACCGCGAGCAGCGCTGGCAGCGCGAACCCGAAGGCGTTGAGACTCCCGTGCCAGCGGATCATCTCCGGGATCGATACCAGCGAAGCAGTGCCGGGAAGCGCCGAGTAGGCGAACGCGAGCGCCAGCGCCATCGTCCAGCACAGCGACACCGCGGCGATGGAAAACAGCGTCCCCGGAAGCCGCGGGACCGCGGGGACGACGGCGCGGAGGACGATAACCGCAAACACGACGACTGCGGTCGAGAACGCGGCGGCGGCGACCGCCTCGAGCGGCGGCGAGACGGTGATGCCGACCGCGATCAAAAGGATGCCAGCGGCGATGACGGCCGTCACGGCGGCCGCCGCTCGTCCCGCAAGGGTCGGCGGGTGCCCACCCTCGTCGGTCGCCACGATACGGCCGGTGAGGCCGACGACCAGCGGCAGCGCGAACCCGGCGTAGTGGAAGTGGACGCCCGTCAGGAGGACGATGATCGGCGCGAAGCGCATACTGATTTCGGCCGCGTGCAAGCAGAGGAAGACGGCGGCCACCGGAACGTAGAGAAACGCGGCGTCGATCGCGAGCTCCGGCAACGGTCCGGGGCCTCGAGTCAGCAATCGCCGGAGCCCGACCAGCGCGATCGACCCGGTGACGGCGAGCCACGGGACGGTGAGCGCCACCGCAGCCGGCGACCCCTGCGGCGCGGCGAGCCCGGCGACGACGGCCACCGCGGCGGGGAACTGGCCGCCGACGGCGAGCGTATAGAAGGACGAGGAGCCGTCGCCGGCCCGCGACTCGAGCAGGCCGAGGCCCAGCGGCACGACGACGAGCGTCGCGAACGCGACGTAGAGTTCGACGGTCGAGAGGGGAATTGGCCCACCGATCGTCCCGACCGCCAGCACTAGCCACCCGCCACCGCCGACCAGCGCACTCAGGTCGGTTACGCGTCGGCCCGCGACGGTCGGTGACCGTCTCGAGTGCCCCGGTCGAGCGGCGGTCGCTTCGAGATCGGTCACGCGCACTCACCCGGTAGATCAACGCCGCCGAGGGCGGAACGGGGCGCGGCCTCGCGATCGATGGCCTGGAAGTCGCTCTCGAACGTGCCCGTGTAACCGAAGACCGTCCCGATCAGCGGGTTGGTGATCTCGGCCGCCACGCGGAATCGGTCGCTCTCGTCGTCGTACCAGTCGCGGAGCTGACCGTCGACCGACAGGGGATCGGGGAGGGCGACGTAGGTATCGCCGGCACGGAGCCATTGCGTTCCGATCGAGAGGGCCAGCGCACCGTCGTCGGCTCGAACGCGGAGGTCCGCGGCGACGTGACCGCGTCGCCCGAACAGGTCGGTGATGCAGCCTCGAGCGGAGTTCCACCGCAGCGTGTCCACGAACTCACGCGGCGGGTCGGTCTCGAACGTTCGGTGGAGGAACAGCGCCTCGTTCCCGGCGTCGTCGACGAACGCCTCCGTAGTGATCGTAAAGGGAACGTCCGTACCGCCCTCGGGAAAGTGGAAGTCGTCGATCGTGCCGAGCCACAGTACCGGCAGCGCGAGCGTACTCCGTTCGAGGTCGTCCATCCGACCGACGCCGACCGCCTCGCGGTCCTCACCGCTCTCGAGGGCGTAGCGCTCCCGTACGCGGGGATGGAGAGTACCCCAGTCATCGCCGACTGCGCGCTCGAAGAGTCCGGTCACGGTCGTCCCTCCGCGACTGCGGTGGATCGATCGACCGTACCTGAAGTCGAGACCATCTATCGCTCACCTCTCGGCTGGTCGATAGACGCCGACAGCGTTCGGAGCGAGTCCGGATCGACGCCGAACGCCGCGAGAGCGTCGTCGGTCGTCGTGTTGTCCAACTGTAGTGCGCGATACTGATCGCGGCCGAACGGGATCCAGGGGAGCGGATCGACGGCTCGCGCTGCGATCCCGGCGAGTGCCATCGGGATCGGGACGACGACGCCACCGCCGCAGATCGTCGTGACCGTCTCCGCGAGCGTGAGTCGCTCCGGGCCGCCGATCTCGTAACACCGGCCCGCGTGGCGATCGTCCTCGAGCCCGTCGGCGATTAACGGGGTGAGATCCTCGACCCAGATGGGCTGCAGTCGCATCCGGCCGCCGCCCGGTAGCGGCGTCACGAGCGGCGGGACCATCCGCTCGACGAACGGCACGAACGCACAGCCGTCGCCGAAAACGACCGACGGGCGGTAGATAACGTACTCGAGGCTCGAGTCGCGGACGACGCGTTCGGCTCGCCGTTTGGCCCGGAAGTACGCCGTCTCTACGCCGTCGTCGACGCCCAGACCGCTCAGCTGGACGAATCGCTCGACGCCAGTGTTCTCGCTCGCGGCGACGAGATGGCGCGTGCCGTCGTAGTGGACCGCCTCGTGGCTCCGACCTCGAGGCTGGACGTGAGAGGGAAGCGCCACGAGGTTGACGACGGCGTCGTGACCGGCCACGGCGTCCGCGAGGGCTGGTTCGGTCACGTCTATCGCCGTCGTCTCGACACCGTCGGGCACCTCAGTCGTGTCGGGTGACCGCGAGGCGGTCGTCACCGCGTGCCCGCGGTCGACCAAGACGCGACAGAGAGATCGGCCAATAAAGCCCGTGCCGCCCGCGACCAGAACGTCCATGCCGATTCCTTCGGTCACGGGATCCTAAGTGTGTCGCTGCTGTGATGTATCAAAATCGTAGATGCGGCCTCTCGAAAGCGGACGGAGCATCCGGAAATTTATCCCGGATGGCGATCCATCATCGACCGATGCACCGATGACAGGGCCGGTTCCCGAACTCGAGGATCGCGCGACTGCGTGCGCCGAACGATTGTGCGAGGCCGATCGCGTGCTGCTCGCCTCCCACATCGACGCCGACGGACTCACCAGCGCCGCGATCGCCGCACAAGCGCTCGAGCGGGCGGAAATCCCGTTCGAGACGATCTTCGAGAAACAGCTCGACGAGGACGCGATCGCGGCCATCGCGGCGACCGACTACGAGACGGTCCTCTTTACCGACTTCGGGAGCGGCCAGCTCGATCTCATCGGCGACCACGAGGACGCGGGCGATTTCACCCCCGTCATCGCGGATCACCACCAGCCCGCCGACCGGGAAACGGAGTACCACCTCAACCCGCTGCTGTTCGGGATCAACGGCGCGTCGGAGCTGTCGGGAGCGGGCGCGAGCTACGTGCTCGCGCGGGCGCTCGCGGAGGGTTCCAGCGCTCGAGGTGCTGCTACCGACGGCGGGACCGTCGCCGAACCCGCGGGGACGACGGCTCGCGCCGACAACCGCGATTTGGCCGCCCTCGCAGTCGTCGGCGCGGTCGGCGACATGCAGGCCTCCGGCGGTGAACTCCACGGCGCGAACGCGAAAATCGTCGACGAAGGCGTCGAGGCTGGCGTCCTCGAGACGGGGAAGGATCTCGCGCTCTACGGGAAACAGACCCGGCCGTTGCCAAAACTGCTCGAGTACGCCACCGACGTCCACATCCCCGGGATCTCGAACGACGAGAACGGCGCACTGCGATTCCTCGACGGGCTGGATCTCGAGTTGAAACGCGACGGCGAGTGGCGGCGCTGGGCCGGCCTGACGAACGACGAAAAGCAGACCGTCGCCAGCGCGCTCGTCCGGAAAGCGGTCTCGAGCGGCGTCCCGGCGTCGAAGATCGAGGGACTGGTCAGCACGGCCTACGTCCTGAGCGAGGAGCCCGTCGGCACCGAACTCCGGGACGCCAGCGAGTTCTCGACGCTGCTCAACGCGACCGCCCGCTACGAGCGCGCCGACGTCGGACTGGGCGTCTGTCTCGGCGACCGGGAGGGGGCGCTCGAGCGCGCCCGTCAGCTCCTGCGCGAACACCGGCGAAACCTCTCGAACGGGATCGATCTCGTCACCCGCGAGGGGGCGACCCAGGAGGAACACGTCCAGTGGTTCCACGCGAGCGACGAGATCCGCGAGACCATCGTCGGCATCGTCGCGGGAATGGCGATGGGGAACCAGGGGATCAGCCGCTCGAAGCCGATTATCGCCTTCGCGGAGAAGAGCGCGGAGGGCGACGAGGACGAGGTGAAAGTCTCGGCCAGAGGCACCCACTCGCTCGTTCGCAAGGGACTGGATCTATCGGCCGTGATGGGCGAGGCCTCCCGCGCCGTCGGCGGCGACGGCGGCGGCCACGACGTCGCGGCGGGCGCGACTGTCCCCAAAGGTGAGGAGGAGGCGTTCATCGAACGCGCCGACGAAATCGTCGGCGAACAGCTCTCCTGACACGACACACGCATGACCGAACCCCTACAGCTCAGTAAACCAGGGGTGTATCCGCTCCGAGAGAAACGGTCTGTGAGGCGCAGCTAGGTCGATCTGTCCATCGACGCCGGCACCGTCGGCACCAGCGGCGCGCGCGAAGTGAACATGTACGTCGTCTTGCGCACTGCCCCCTTCCCGTACTGGACGGCGCTCTTGCGGATCGGTGTCCGCTTGCCGTGGATCTGGGTCCGCCCCTCGAGGATCGCTTCGACGAGGTCGTCGCCGTCGATGTCGGCTTTCGTGGGGTTCGCGGCGTCGGGCGTGACGAGAACCTCGGTGTAGGCCTTCCCGACGTTCGGGAGGTAGTGGGCGTCGCTGGCTCCGATCTGGGGGTAATCGCGTCGCTTCGCGAAGGTCCGGGCGCGGCGGTTCCGATAGCCGGTGAACAGCATCGAGTTGTAGGTCTCGATCGCGTCGGCGTCGTCGATCTGCCGTTTGCGGACGCCGTGGCGGCTGCGCTGGAACGGATGGGGAACGATAGCCACGCCGCCCAACTCCCGGACGGCCTCGACGGTCTCCATGAACGGCTGGCCGGGATCGGGGCGTCGCTCGACGCCGATCGCCAGCAGGTGGCCGTGCTTCGTCGAGACCTCGACGCCGGGGATGCCGATCAGGCCGTACTCGGGGGCGAGGTCGGCGGCCCGGCGGGACTCGTCGATCTCGTCGTGGTCGGTGATGACCACCCCGTCGAGCCCGATATCGGCGGCGTGCTCGAGGATGAGTTCGATCGGTTCGTGCCCGTCGTAGGACTCGTCGGAGTGGACGTGAAAGTCGATCGCGAACGGAATCTGCGTGGTCATGGGAGGTACCGAATGTCGGGTACAGCGGGAGGCGCTACCACCAATAACTCGTTGGCGCGCATAAACGCTGTGCTGCCGATCGGCTCCCGAAACGGGGGGTGATTCAATATATTGTTATGCGGTTTATTTGATGAGGCGGCTGATGACGGGTTCCGATTACAGCGCGAGTTGCGGAAACGCAGCGATCGACAGCCAAGGGGCACTGCAAGCGAGTACGAACTACAGGAGCCACTGAAAGCCGCTGCACACCCGACTACAGACGCACGCGCGGTTCCGAGCGAGCAGCGAAAGCGAGAACAGGGAGCTGTGCGATCGGCGTGTGAATCGGTTCAGTTGTTACTATAGAGAACGCGGCTCGAGGCACCGACGACTACTGAACTACGAGAGTCGCGGCAGAGATCGACCCCGTACTCGAGTCGAGCGCATCAGCGGTTGCGATGTCGTTGGATGAGACACTACCGTGCCCCGACCGGTCATACCTCCAGTTCGAGCGTATCCACCGACGCACCGATCCGACGCCGATTCACCCCCGGTCGGCCGCTAACGGCGACGGTCCCGCTGTATCGGTCGCAACCACTACACGAAAGCCCCCATTCGAAGCCCAGGCCGATGATATAGCGGGCAGCAGGACTCGAGCTCGTTTCGAAGGCGGCGCAAAATCGTCTGCCGGCTCGAGGAACGTTACGTTCGACAGGGAGTGACGGTAACAGTGTGTTACCGTTATCTCCGCCGCGGCTACTGGTCACTGGCCGTCGAGGACGACCGCGATAGCGGAGTCGTGTGGCTTCACGCATGTACCGGTCGTCGTGTCTTCTGGACCGTTCGATCACTGGGGAAGCCCGCCCTGCTCAGGCTGCACCACGAAGAGAGACCGTAGAAAGCGCCTCAGCAACCACTACAGGCTCCGAATCGAGGACACCGTCGCTACTATGGTGAAGCGCATATCGATATATCGAATCGGGAGAGCCGAACGAACCGTCTGCGGTTCGGCGACGACGCCACTAGCGAGGAATCACCGATACACCGCGAAGGAGCGGGTCCGACGTTAGCGAAAACCAGCGTCGCTCGAGCCGGAGGACCATCGGCTCGATGATCGGATGATTAGGCCGGCCTAAAATCCGGTGGACTTATGATGTTTTAGGTGTGCCTAAATGAACGACGCGAGGGACCCCATGGTCGGAACGACACTCCGAGAGATCCGCAGCGAGATCGAGCGCCTGGCCAGCGACGACGGCGCGTTCTACGTCGTCGGTGCGCGCTCGGGCGAACGACCCGTCCCGGTCACCGGACACCGGTTTGCGACCCGAGCGGCCGCAGCCGAAGCCGCTCGAGCCACGGAACAGTATCGCGCCGCGCTCAGACGCTACGATCCGGAGGTACCGTTTTACGATCCGATCGTCTGCGAGGAGCGGCCGACGAGCGCAGACGGTGATGCAGCTGAAGCCGATTCCGGCGGTCCGGATCGATCGAACGCGACCGGCGAACCGTCCGTCCGGGTCGACCGCGAGGAACGAGCCCGGAGCGAAAGCCCACTTATCGAGTTCTGTCACGACGTCTCGGGGGCCGTCTTCGAGGCGCTCTCGGCCCGCAATCACGAGGCCGCAGAGCAGGCGATCATGGACGCGTATCTGGCCGCGGCCGAAGCGCCGACCGATCGGGACACGCTCTGTCTGGTCATGCTCGAGACGATGGCGTCGGAACTCGAGCGACAGCTCGACGCGGCCGAGCGGAGGCGGGTTCTAACGGCGGCTGCAGCGGCCCTCCCACCGGTCGATCCCGCGACGGATCCAGTAAAAGCGAGCCTCGCACACGTCGACTCGCTCTCGCTGGTGAGCGAGTACGGCGTGAACCGCGAGTCCGACGACGGGCCGGGGGAGACGTGGACGGTTTCCCTGCGAGGATACGCCATCGAGTGCGGCGAGCGACGGTTCCCGACGCTGCCGATCGGGATCGACCTCCTGCGGCGGACGGCAGCACCGATCGAGGCGTTCGGCGTCACCGACGTGACAGCCCTCGGCGACGGTGACTGGCGGTTCGTCCTGACGAACGAGGGGGCTGAACGCGGCGGTCTCGTCTGCACGCGAGGTGAGACCGCGTGAGCGATACCACGGCCGTCCACCGGGCGGTGACGTGCATCGATGACGAACGCGAGGCGATCGAAGATCGGAGAGCGGCACTCGAGGCGTTCGAGAAGCGCGTTCGGGACGTCCCCGCAGAGACACCCGCTCTCGCGGGAAGCCAGTATCGACAGGGGACGGCGACGCCGCTCGCAACGACGATGACGACGGGAGTCAGAGCGTCGGGATCGAGCGCGTCGACGCTGGGTGAACGCTGTGTCACCGTCCGCGAGGCGTTCGCCGAAACGATCCGTTCCCATAGCACCGCGGACATCGCGGCCGATGAGCCTCTCGCCGAGACGATCGCAGCGGAGCTGACGGAAGATATCGCCGTCGCACTCGTGACCGAAACCGGCTGGACGCCGGCGCTGAAACGCGCCGTTCTCGAGGAAACCGAGACCAGACAACGGGAGACGACGGCGTATCTGGAGACGCTACGCGAGGAGCGACAGGCGCTCGAAGCGGCGATCGAGGAAATCGACGAGATCGTCGCATGGCTACAGACGATGGCCGACGAATCGCTCTTACAGTGTGACTTCGACGCGTTGCGGGCGAAACACGACCGCCTCGAGCGCGATCGGGATCGACTCGAGACGCTCGCTCGCGAGCGACAAGAACGGCTTACCGAGTCGACGAACCGATACGGAACCGGCGGAACGCGGTACCGATCGCTGCTAACATCGTTTTACTCCGGTCTCTCCGTTCGATATCCGCTGCTGTCGACTGCGACGCGGCTGTACGAAATCTGTGGGGACTGTCAGCGAACGGTTCGAGCGCACCTCGCGCGCCGCGTCTGAACGGCGGCTTCGGCCAGGGAGGCGATCTATCCGGTGGTGTGGAGCCCTTCGGGGACGAAATCACAGAGCGACACGCTGTCGAGAACCTCCCCGATCTCGATCGGGCTGTCGGCCGCCGAGACGGTGTTGTGGATTCGCCGCATGCACTCGAGAAGCCCGTCGGCAGCGGCCCGACGCGTCGAGACGCGACCGATCGGCTCCGTAATCGCTCGGTCCGCCATGAAGTACCGGTATCGAAGTTCCCAGCACCGGCAGAGGCCGAGTCCCGGATGCGATCGATCAGCGGTCGTGCTGTCCGCGATCAGTTCGATCGGCGGCCGGCTGTGGCGGTAAACGAACCGATCACCACAGCGCTCGGCGAGGCCCCATCGCGGCGGCAGCGCTTCTCGCGGAATGGGGGCTTGGTCAACGGCCATATAGGGCGTTCTCGCCGAGGGTCGGGGTGTTCGTTCCGCCTGCAAGTGCGGGCACCTGTATAGGGTACCCCTACAGACTCAGCGAACTGGTAGGTTCGGAGTCGCCGGGCTGGCCGGTCGAGGGGATCGGGCCCATGACGTTGGCGAGCGCGACCGATCGTCCGACTTTTGTCCTCGCTACCGCGTATCTCAGGTATGGCCGACTTCGATCCCGAGAAGTTCGAGGACAAGTACGCCAACTACTTCCCCGAGCTCCAGCAGGCGTACAAGAACGCGTTCAACCGCATGAACGACCGCTACGACTCCCAGCTCGTCCACGCGATCGACCAGCAGGTGCTAAACGAGAGCGAACCCTTCTACGAAGGCGACGGCGAGTTCCGCATCGAACTCCCCGACGACCCATACGGGCGGATTTCCGGAGTCGTGGTCGACGAAGCGAAGTTCGAGGAGGTCCTCGAGACCCACGTCGAGGAGATCGAAACCGAACTGCGGCGCGTCTTCGGCTTCGCCTGAGGACGGCCGCAGCCGGCGTCGACGCCGGCAGCCGAACATGGAGGACGGAAGGTTTAGGGGGGCTGATACCCAAGGGATTTCTATGAGTACTGAGACCCAGAACGACGGGGACGACCTCGAGGAGCGCGTGACGAACTTCCTGCGACGCAACTTCCCGCAGATCCAGATGCACGGCGGGAGCGCTGCGATCCAGGACCTCGACCGCGAGACCGGGGAGGTCACCATCGCGCTCGGCGGTGCCTGCAGCGGCTGTGGCATCTCGCCGATGACGATTCAGGCGATCAAGAGTCGGATGGTCAAAGAGATTCCCGAAATCGAGCAGGTCAACGCCCACACCGGCATGGACGGCGGCGACGAAATGGGAGGCGGTATGAGCCCCTCGTTCCCCGGCGAGACCGTCGACGACGACGGCGAAGCCGACGAAGGGCCGGAAGCACCGTTCTAACGCGTCGGTCGTCCCGTTCGGTTTCGGATTATCGTTTTCGTATTTCGTTCAGCCAGCCACGGGTCCGCCGGTCGCCGGTTTTGACGGGCGAGTAACCCGCGTTCGAGCCGCTACCGTACGCTCCGACCGTACTCCCAGGTCCTGATCAGCGTCGTCAGCGTCCGGTTCGTCGGAACCTCGAGCCCGGCTTCGGCCGCGCGGTCGACGACGTAGCCGTTGATCGCGTCGATCTCGGTGCGCCGGTCAGCCAACACGTCCTGACGCATCGAGGACGTGTTCGCCGCCGTCGCATCGGCGACGGTCTCGAGCGAGGCCAGCGCCTCGCGGTTCGAAAGCGACACGTCACAGGCGCGGGCGACGCGAGCGGTTTCGCGGGTCGCCGCTCGCGCCAGATCGCTCGCCGGTTCCGTGAGGATCGCTCCGTTGTCGGTGTCGGTCAGCGCCGTCACGGGGTTGATGCCCGCGTTGACCGCGAGCTTCTCCCACAGGCGGCGGGGCATGTCCTCGGCAACGGTCGTCTCAAGGCCAGCGTCGGCGAACGCTTCGCCGACCCGGTCCGCGACCGGCGAGGGACCGCCGTCGCGAGCGCCGAGCACGATCTCGCCGCGGCCCGTACACTCGACGACGCCCGGCTCCTGCAGGATCGCACCGTACGTGGCGGTTCCCGCGAGGACCGGCGTTTCGAGCCGCGAGGCGAGCGTCGATTCGTTTCCCATACCGTTCTGCAGCGAGAGCACGGCGTCGAACGAACCCGTCGCGAGCGCGGCCGCGGCCGCGGCGGTGTCGAACGATTTGACCGTCACGACGGCGAGGTCTGCCTCGAGGTCCGTGCCGTCGGTCGTCGCGGCCGGGGCAAGGTGCGTCCGGCCGTCGACAGCGCCCTCGAGGCGGAGTCCCGATTCGCGGACGGCGCGAGCGTGATCCTCGCGCGCGACGAGAGTCACGTCGTGGTCGCGTGCGAGCACGCCGCCGACGAGGCTGCCGAGGCTCCCCGCGCCGAAGACGACGGTATCCATGGCTCGAGGTGGTGCGAGCGGGGTAAAAACGGTTGCCGTCGATCGCCACGTGTGCGAGCGCGGCGCGATTCAGTCTTCGGTCCAGTAGTACAGGTCTTCGCGGTCGGTACCGCAGTTCGGACACTCGTCGGGGAAATCGCTGTCGAGCCGCCCCATTTCGCCACACTCCCAGCAGCGCCACATGAGTTCGGCCTCGCCGAACTCGTGGCCAGACCGGGCGTGCTCGACGCTCAGCCCCTCGAATCCGTCCTGCAGGGTGACGTAGAGTCCGTTTTCGTCGACCCCTCGGATTCGGCCGATTTTCGTGCCGTCTTCGGTGTAGACCGTCGTTCCGAACGCCAGTCGCGGTTGTTCCTCGGCCATGTGCTTCACCGGTGGATGCTACGCCCCGTTCGGAAATAAACCTAGGAGTGCTATACGAAATATGGCCGGCACGGGAACGAGTCGACCGACGCGGGCTCAGTCCTCGGTCCAGTACATCAGGTTCTCCTTCTCGGTCCCACAGTTCGGACACTCGTCGGGGAGCCCGCCGTCGATATCACCCATCTCGCCGCACTCCATGCAGCGCCACATGAGTTCGGCCTCGCCGAACTCGTGACCCGACCGGGCGTGGTCGACGCTCATGGCTTCGGCACCGTCGCGGGTCGTGACGAAAAAGCCGCCCCGTTCGAAGCCCCGAATCTGACCGAGTTCGTTCCCGTCTTCGTCGTAGACGGTCTGTCCGAAGTTGAGCTTCTCAACCTCCTCGACGGCCTCTTCGTCTCCCTCTTTGGTCGGCGTCTCGCCGGTTTTGACCATGATCTGATACAGACCGGCTACGCGAATAAAGCCCAAGCGCGCATTGTTCGACCGGTCGCTCGAGGGTGCGCACACGACAATTAGGACAACAGCGTCGAGGCAATCTCATGATAGATGTCCACACGGTAATAGAAAACAATATACACCCCCCGACGAGAGAGACGTATCATGATACTTCGTCTCACACCACTGTCGGTCGGCGGTATCTTTTCAGTCGGGCCACGTTCTCGCGAGTTGCGGGGGCCAGGAACGACGTCGACCGGTGTGGCGGGACTGGCAGAAACGGGGGATCCACAGCACCCGTCGTGTCGGATAAAAGCCCTCAGTAGCAACGTGGTCGCTCATACGGATGCAGAGCGTTGTACTGACGACGTGATCCGATCATGAGCGGGACCGGCGTCGCGACGATCGGCGACTGTCGGATCGCCTACCGACGAGCGGGGACGAGCGGTCCGCCGGTCGTCCTCTGCCACGGGGCGGGGATCGACGATGCGACCGTCTCGTGGCGACACACGATCGACGCTCTCGCGGACGACTACCGCGTCTACGCCATCGACTGGCCGGAGTACGGGAACAGCACGGGCGACGTGACCCACACCGTCGAGACGTACGTCGAGGTCCTCGAGGGGTTCCTCGAGACGCTGCCCTTCGAGCGCGTCTCGCTGGCCGGCATCTCCATGGGCGGCGGCGTCGCGCTCGGCTACACGCTGGCCAATCAGGACCGCGTCGATCGGCTCGCACTCGTCGACAGCTACGGTCTCGGCGGGCGACTGCCGAGCGCCCTCCAGTGGAAGGTGCTCTCGCAGGTTCCGGGCATGACCGAGTTCGGAAAGATCGCCGCCAGCACTACCACGGCGAGCGTCCGAATGGTCCTCGACAGCCTCGTCGCCGATGCCGACGGACTCCCGGAGCAGTTCGTCGCGGACGCCAGACGAAAGCTGATGGAGCCCGGCTCGATACAGGCGTTCACCGAGTTCCAGGAGAACGAACTCTCCTTTAGCGGCCGCGTCAAAACGAACTTCGTCGACGACCTCGAGTCGCTGTCCGTGCCGACGCTGCTTGTCCACGGCAAACAGGACCCGTTGGTCCCCGTCGAGTGGTCGGTTCGCGCGGCGAAACGGATCCCGAACGCCAAACTCGACCTCGTCGACGACTGCGGCCACTGGACGCCTCGAGAGCGCCCCGAGCGATTCAACGAACGTCTCGAGGAGTGGCTGCCGGATCCGCAGTGTGCGCCCCAACCACAGTACACGAAGGCGGAGATGCCGGGCGTTACACGCGTCAGCAGCGACTGATTCTGTCGTTCGTCCGGTCCACGTTTGGCCAGGAGTGCGTCTCGAACGGATGCGAGAGGCGCACGACCCTACAAAAGAGCAAGCTCTTCTGAGCGGCGAGGGACCAGCGATCCCTCGAGCAGTCGGCGCTTCGCGCCGACGACCTCGCGGACGCTGCGCGTCCGCTCAACGGGGAAGGGCAGGCCGTCACCCAGTCACTGACCGCGAGTGAGCGCCGGCGGCGCGAACGAGCGGGCCGACGACTGATGTGAGCGACCGACCGACGGGAGTGAGAGAACGGAAGGAGGAGTGTCTTCGTGAGCGGAGCGAACGAAGGCTCGGAAGACGATTCGCGTCTTCCGGTGCTTTTGATGGAAATTTTGCCGCGGGCGCGCCGTCGGCGCACCCGCAGAGCAAAATTTCCTACATGAAATCCTCGATCCCGCTCTGCTTGTTCTTGTCGTTCTCGAAGATGCTCTCGAGCGAGCGCTCGAGCACCTCCAACCGCTGTTTCGTGTAGGGTCGGCAGTCGTACTCGTCGGCGACCTGGATCGCGGTCTGCATGTACTTGTTCACGGAGCCCTTGTGGACGGTGAGGTTGACGCGGCCGCCACACTCCCGGCAGTCGCCGGTCAGGGGCATCCGGCGGAACTTCTCGCCGCAGTCGAGACAGCGGGTCTCCTGCCGGGCGAACGCCCGGAGGTTCCCGATGAGGTCCGGCAGGAAGTGGTACTCGATGACCCGTTCGGCCACGTCGGTCTCGTCGACCGCCTCGAGCTTGCGCGAGAGCTCGAGCTGGGCGTCCATCTTGTCCATCATCGAGCCGAGCGTCTTGTACGCCGAGAGGTCGGGCCCCATCGCGATGTCGGTGGTGTCGTGGGTGTGCTCGAAGCCGGTGTACTCGGTGTCGGTACCGAGCGTGTCCTCGGCGATCTCGACGTCGACCTCGCCGGGGTCGGCCTGCTCGCGGGTCGCGAGGTAGAACTCGCGGGGGTACTGCGAGACGACGTCCATGTTGTGGGCCTCGTCGTCGATCTCGGAGGGGTCGATGCGGGAGGACATGACGAGGGGAGCGTCCATCTTGCCCCCTCGTTGGTCCGGCAAGAAAGACTTACTAAAGTTGAGAAGTCCGTCGAGAAGGAGCATGACGCAGTCCTCGTCACCGTCGCAATTGCGGCGCTTCGCGGCGTGGAAGTACGGATGCGCGTATCCGACCGCTGCGCTCGTGAAACCGATCACTCTCCCGACAGTTGCCGCCGACGTGTGCGGTGCCATCCCGAAGACGAGTTCGCCGACGAGGTCCTGGCGGTCCTCGAACTCGTGGAACGGCTCGAGGCCGTAGTACTGCTCGAGCAGGTCGTCGATGAAGTCGGCGGTCTTGAGCATGTGTTCCGCCGCGCCGTCGGAGAGGACGATGTCCTGCACTTTGAGCTCGACCAGCTGGTCCTCGTGGGTGAGCGGTTCGCCGTGGATATCCTCCTCGTAGCCCAGCGCTTGCAGTTGGCCGACGTCAATATCGAGTTCGCTCGCGCGGACGGACGTGACCGGGAGGTCGGTCATGTCGTAACGGACGGTCCCGTCTTTGAACGCCGATACGTCGTGTTTGGCCCGCAGAATTCCCTTCTCGATCGGTTCGGGGATCTTGTCCGTCGAGGACAGCCCCTTGACGCCTTTCAGGATCTCGAAGGCGTTCTCGCGCTCGCCGACCGACTCCAGGGCCGAGCGGTACTCCTCGTGGATGTCGATCTCGCGGGAGTCGACGCAGGTCGCCTCGCGCTCACAGCGCGGACACTCGACGCGGCCGGCGTCGTCGGGTTCGACCTCCACGTCGCAGTCGTAACAGCGGTAGTCAGGCGTCGTCCGCGTGTTGCAGTCCGGACAGCGGTTCTTGAACGTCTCCGTCCCGCACGATTCACAGCGTTGGCGACCGATCTGGACGTCGACGACGCCGGGCGTGTCCGACATCGTCTCGGCGTGTTTGGCGGCGTCGGCGACGTTGCGCTGTGCGCCGCCGGCCTCCCCGATCGGGAACAGCGTGTGAACTGGCGGGCTCAGATCGCGGCGCTCCGATTTCTCCGGTCGGCCCATTCGGTTGCCGACGCGGGTCGGCGCGCGCTCCCGAACGCTGAAGGGCGCGACCTCGTTGACCGCCTCGATGGCGTTGTCACCCTCGGTCTCGTGGCCCCACGTTCGCGCGCGCTCGGAGAGATCGGCCGCGTCCCAGGTGCGCTCGAGTTCGATCGTCGATTCGTCTTCCCGGCCGTCGGGGTCGAGCGCGGCACCATCGGCGACCGCCTGCCGGGGTTCACAGCCCAACGTGTGGACGAACGGCCGCCAGTCGTCGACCTCGATCCGGTCGTCGTGTTCGCGCTGTCGGTGTTCGATGACGATCGTCTCGAGGGCGTCGGCGACGGTCTCGTCGTAGGCGAGGACGAGCGCCTCGTCGTCGGATTCGTCGGTGCCGCGTTCGATCCGGCCGCCGGCCACCGCCGCCGCGAGGTCGCAGAAGGCGTCGACCGAGAGGTCGTGCCAGAGGTAGGTGTACTCGGGGTGGAGAGGTGCGTCGTACTCGAGCGCCCACTCGAGCGCGTCGGCGGCGTCGGGGAACTCGAGATCGATCCGGGGGTCGTCCTCGAGCGCCTGAGTGTCAGCGCCGGCGGCCTCAAGGTCCTGGATCCACCACTCGTAGGTGTAGGAGGCGGGCGCGAGCGGGTGGTTGTTCTCGACGAACTCGCCGTAGTTGACCAGATACTCGCCGAGGTCGAGAATCTTCTCGACGCCGTTGCGGATCTCGAGGGCGTCCTCGGGGTCGTCGATCCGGCGGACGTCGCCGTTGGCGAGTTTGATGGTCGGCCCCTCGAGAGAGTCGACGGGGACGACGCCCGCCGCTTTGCCAGGGCGTTCGGTCTTGATCTGGGTGCCCGTCGCGAGGAAGTCGTCGACCAGATGCATCGCGGCGGGGTGGACGCCGGCGGTCGCGAAGCCGTGATTGCGCGCCCGGCCGTAGCGCAGCCGAAAACCACCCTTCGCGCAGGGGTGGGCGAAGACGGGGCGACCGGCGATCAGGTCCCGGAGGAACTTCTGGGATTTCTCGACGCGAGGCGGGCCGTCTCTGTCGTCGCTCTCGTCGGCCTCCGCCGAATCGGCGTCGGATCCGTCCTCGCCGTCGTCACTGTCGGCCTCAGCGTCTCCGTCGTCGGCACTCTCCTCGTCGCCGGCGTCGTCGTAGTAGGTGCCGTCGATGAGGTCCTGGAGCCACGGCCAGTCGATCTCGTCGAGATTGCGGGTGTAGCGCTGGATCTTCGGCGCCTTCAGCGCGATCCCTTCGGCGAGGACGAGACACATCCCGCCGCGGGCGCTGTTGGTGTCGACCCGCTCTAAGTCGCGGAAGCCCGAAACCTCCTCGTCGCCGGTGGCCTCCCCGTCGAGCATGATCGGCATGTGTTTGGCGATGAACTTCGTCTCCTTGTCCTTCGGCGTGTACTGGAGGCCGGTCTCCTTGTCGTACAGCGAGATCTCCTCGGCGTAGCGCTCGACCTCCTCCTGGCGGGCGTCGTACTGTTCCATGCCCACGAGCGCCCGCGTGTAGTCGGCCACGAGCACCGACAGCGCCTGTGCGGTCCCGCCCGCCGAGCGGATCGGACCGGCGTAGTAGACGTTGACGAACTCCGTCCCGTCGTCGTTGGTGAGGATCTCGACCTTGTCGATCCCCTCGATGGGCGCGGCGACGACGCCCTCGGTCAGCAGAGCGACCGCGGTCCGGACTGCGCCTTCGACCTTCCCCGCTTTCGTCTCGTAGTCGCCGACCCGTCCCTCGGCGAAGTCCTCCGCGAGTTCGAGGGCCGCCTCCTCGCGAGACATCTGGCCCTCGAGTTCGCGGACGCGCTCGGCGACGCCGTCGATCCCGAGAATGTTCTCGACGCGGTCGGCCATGTCCTTGGCGACCGGAATCTCGACCTCGGGTTTCGGATCGCCGCCCCGCTCTTTGGCCCGCTCGGCCACGTCGAAGGCCTCGTCGAGCTGGGATTCGAGCCGCTCGAAGTAGCGTTCGTCTTCGGCCCGCATGTCAGAGCCAGAGGTCCAGTTCGGTGGTCTCGTCGTACTCGCGCTCGAGTGGCTCCTCGAAGGCGCGCATGTGGACCTCGCCGGCCCAGACCGTCGCCTCGTTCAGGTGGCCGGCGTAGGTAGTCCCCTCGTCGTCCGAGAGAGTGACGTGCGTGTGGGCGAAGCGCTCCCCCTCCAGCCACGAGACGTTCCCCGTACAGCTCGCGACCTCGAGCGGTTCGTCGAACTCGATCGGATTGTACTCGCAGGCGTTCTGATCGTAAAACCAGAGTTCGGCGTCCTGGACCGCGCCGAGGGCGGTAAACCAGGCGGCGTCGGCCTCGACCGCGTCCGCGAGCGACTCGATCTCGGCCCGCCAGTCGGCTCCCGTCTCGAGGCGGGCGACGTACTCGCCGGCGGGTTCGACGGCTCGATAGTTCATACGACACACCAGTGTCTGCCGGTAGAAAAAGTTCTGCGTTCGGTCGGTGACGGTCGACCACTGCTGACAGTATACACGATAGTGTGGAGAAATGATCACAAACCGTCTCGGTTGGCAATCTTTGTTCGCTTTCGGTCGATTTCCCGAGTTATACGCCAATATTGGAATTATAGGTGACGATACGAAGCTGTTACCCGAGTATTATCGAAGTAAACGATACACATATCAAAAGTTATATAAGGTAGACCATAGCATATGGGAAAGTATGTCACGCAACGTGGGAAATCTTACCAGGCGGCGGCTGCTCGGTGCGGGAGCGGCCGTCTCCGCGTCAGTTATCGCAGGGTGCATCGGTGGCGACGGTGGGTCCGGAAACAACGACCGCTTCCACTTCACGCAGGAGCAATCGCGCGAAGAGAAGTTCGACCCCGTCGTCTCGAACGACGCCTATAGCTTTCAGGTAATCCAGCTCGTATTTGACGGGCTTTACGAGTACGGTGAGAACCTCGAGCTACAGCCGAAACTCGCGACCGGCGAACCGACGGTCGAACGCGAGGGGACGCGATACATCTTCGAACTCGAGGAGGGTGCGACGTTCCACAACGGCGACGAGGTGACCGCCGAGGACGTCGCCCACTCGTTTACCGCGCCCGTCGAGGAGGAGACGGAGAACGCCGCCGAGTACAACATGATCGAGAGCACCGAGGTCATCGACGACTACCAGTTGCAGGTCGACCTCGGGGACCAGCCGTACGGTCCGTTCGAACTCGCAACGATGGGCGTTACGGTGGTATCCAAGAGCGCCCGGACCGAGGACCGCGACGCGTACAACAAGAATCCGGTCGGCTCCGGTCCGTTCGAGTTCGCCGAGCTACAGGAGAACGAGTACGTCGACCTGGAGCGCAACGACGACTACTGGGACGACCTCGAGCCCAACCTCCCCAGCGTCCGCTTCGTCGCCCACGACGACAACGCGGGCCGGGTCTCGGACATCCGAGCGGGGAACACCGACGCCATCGCGGGGGTTCCGAACGACGACTGGAGCGTTCTCAAGAACGAGGAAGGCGTCCAACTCCACTCGTCCGAGAGCCCGACGTTCATGTACATGGCCTTCAACTGTAACGAGGGTCCGACGACCAACCCGCAGGTACGGAAGGCCATCGCCCACTCGTTCTCGATGTCGGACTTCATCGAGTCCAACGCGGGGAACGTGACCTCCCCGATGTACAGTCCGATTCCGCCGGTCGTCAACGAGGTCTGGGAGTTCCCGGAGGACGAGTACAAGGAGATGCTCCCGTCGTACGATCCCGATCAGGCCCAGTCGCTGCTCGACGAGCACGCGCCCGACGACTTCACGCCGACGATCATCACCCCGGAGGGGATCCGCGCGCAACTCGCCGAGCGGATCGCCACCCGGTTGGACGAGATCGGCTACGGGGCCGACGTACAGGTGCTCGACTTCGGGACGCTCGTCGAGAAGTACACCACCGGGAAGGCGAGCGACTACCACATGTACCTGCTGGGATGGACCGGCGGCCCCGACCCCGATTACTACCTCTACCCGCTCTTCCACGAGAGCGTGGCCGGGACGACCCAGGGCCACTACTACAGCGGCAGCGACGGCTTCCACGAGGCGATCGCCGAGGGACGCAACTCGGCCGATCAGGAAGCGCGGTACGACCTCTACGAGCCCGTCATCCGGGAGATCGTCGACCAGTTACCCGTGTTGCCCGCGTTCACCCAGGACAACACGATGGCCTCGCGCAACTACGTCTCCGGCCTCCAGGCGCATCCGGAGGTGACGAGGAATCCGACCCTCGTCGCGGAGTACACGAACGTGTCGATGGAGTGAGGAGGATCCGCTCGAGCGACCGCGACCGATCGACCGCTCGCGCTCCCCGCTCGCGGTCGGCGGGATCGATCGAACGGATCCCCGCCGATTCGCCCGCGGCGGCGTGAATCGAGACGAGATACCAGACCGATTCGCGGATCAATGAAACTACTCAAATACGCCATATACAGACTCTTGCAGGCGATTCCGGTCCTGATCGGGATCTCCGTAATTACGTTCCTGCTCGCGAACCTGGGACCGGGCGATCCGGTCAGTCTAATGCTCCAGGGACAGGAACACAGCGAGGAACTGGTCAGAGCGATCGAACAGAAGTACGGACTCGATAGACCGTTACACGAACGCTACCTGACGTACATGGCCGGCCTGCTCCGGGGCGATCTCGGGCAGAGCATCTACTACCAGCGGCCGGTGGCGAGTCTGATGCTGGATCGGCTCGGGCCGACGCTCCTGCTGGTCCTGTCGGCGTACGCGTTCGCCCTCGTGACGGCGATTCCCCTCGGGATCGTCGCCGCCGACCGGCGCAACGAGCCGGCGGATCACGCCTCGCGCGTCGCCGCACTCGTCGGCGTCAGCACCCCCTCGTTCTGGATCGGGATCGTCCTGATCCTGATCTTCGCCGTGTGGGCACCGTGGCCGCTGCGGACGATACCGGGCCTTCCGCTCCCCTCGAGCGGACTGGTCTACCCGTGGCGTCCGCCGAGCGCCTACCGGGGGATCGACGGCCACCTCGAGTTGTACTACCAGACGCTGCGACACCTCTTGCTGCCGATGATCGCGCTGGGGACGCTGCAGATGGCGACGATCATGCGCGTCGAGCGCACGCAGATGATCGAGTCACTGCAGGGCGAGTACGTCAAGTTGGCGCGAGCCTACGGCGTGCCCGAGCGGACGATCCTGCGGAAGCACGCCTTCCAGGTGGCCCAGCTGCCGATCATCACCATCGTCGGCCTCAATCTGTCGACGGCGCTGGGCGGGGCGGTCCTGGTCGAGACGGTGTTCAACATCAACGGCATGGGACAGCTGTTCGTCAACGCGATCCAGCAGAACGACTACCAACTCGTGATGGGCGTCACGATGATGCTCGGCGTCCTGTTCGTGGTCGGCGTCATCATCACCGACATCTCGTACGCGTACGTCGACCCGCGAGTCACCTACGGAGAGCGAGAGTAACCATGGCAATCGGCGACTCACACTACGACGGCGATCGAGACTCGGCGGCCGGAGAGGCGGCCGGGGACGAAGTCGAGGCGCGCGTCGGCTGGCAACACACCTTGGCGCAGATCAGACGCGACACGACGGCCCGATGGGGGCTGTACATCGTCGCGACCGTCCTGTTCGTCGCGGTCTACGCGTTCGTGGACAGCCACCTCTCGCTGCTCACGTTCGGGCTGCTGTCGGACTTCACGTTCGCGAAGCACATCCCGTTCTTCCATCACCCGACGCACATTCCGGACCCGGGCGAGGGAACGCAGCACATGCCGCCGTACTTCCCGCTGGCCGAGCAGTCGTGGAACCCGTTACCGGCCGGCGGGACGCTCGACCATCCGCTCGGGACGGACCACACCGGCCGGGATTACTTCACCAGAATCGTCTACGGGACGCAGGTATCGGTGTTCGTCGGGCTGATCTCGACGTTCATCGGGCTCTCCGGCGGGACGATCGTCGGGGCCGTCGCCGGCTACTACGGCGGTCGGATCGACGATACCCTGATGCGGCTCGTCGAGACGATCTACGCGATCCCGCCGCTGATCCTCATCATCGTCTTCACCGTCTTCGTCGGCGGGGCGAACATCTGGTACGCGGTGCTCGGCGTCGGAATCGCGTTCATACCGGTCTTCGCTCGCATCATTCGGAGCCGGGTCCTGAGCATCCGCGAAATGGACTACATCGAGGCGGCGCGGGCCGCCGGCGTGAAGGATCGGCACATCATCATGCGCCACGTCGTCCCGAACAGCTTCGCGCCGGTGCTGGTGTACGCGACGCTGCAGATCGGCGTGACGATCCTCATCGTGGCCGGGCTCTCGTTCCTCGGCTACGGCGCACAGCCGCCGACCCCGGACTGGGGTCAGATGCTCCAGACCGCACACGGCTACATGCACTCGAACATCTGGCTCTCGATCTGGCCGGGGCTGGCGATCATGATCACTATCATGGGCTTCAACCTGTTCGGCGACGGGCTGCAGGACGCCCTCGATCCGCGGATCGATGACTAACAATGAGTTCTGAACCACTACTTCGCGTCGAGAACCTCAAAACGCAGTTCGATACGGAAGCCGGAACAGTACGCGCCGTCGACGGCATCTCCTTCGAAGTCCGCGAGGGCGAGATCGTCGGCCTCGTCGGCGAGAGCGGCGCTGGCAAGAGCGTCGCTTCGATGAGCTTGCTCCGGCTCGTCGAGAGTCCCGGCGAGATCGTCGCCGGCGAGATCACGTACAAGGGCGAGACGATCGTCGGCGTCGAGGAGGGGCCGGACGGCGAGCGTCGAGAGCGCGACGACATGCTCTCGAGCGAGGAGATCCGGACCCGGATCAGGGGCAACGAGATCGCGGTGATCTTCCAGGATCCGATGGAGTCGCTCAATCCCGTCTTCACGGTCGGGGGCCAGCTTCGGGAGTTCATCGAACTCAACCGCGGGCTCGGTGAAGACGAGGCGAAAGCCGAGGCGATCGATATGCTCCGCGAGGTCGGCATCCCCGATCCCGAGCAGCGCTACGAGGAGTACCCCCACCAGTTCTCCGGCGGGATGCGCCAGCGCGTGCTCATCGCGATGGCGCTGGCCTGCGAGCCGAGCCTGATCATCGCCGACGAGCCGACGACGGCCCTGGACGTGACCGTCGAAGGACAGATCCTCGACCTCGTCGACGACCTCCAGGAGAAATACGGAACGAGCTTCCTCTGGGTCACCCACGATCTGGGCGTCGTCGCCGAGATCTGCGACCGCGTGAACGTCATGTACCTCGGCGAAATCGTCGAGCAAGCGCCCGTCGACGAACTGTTCTACGACACCCAACACCCGTACACGAACGCGCTCCTGAACTCGATTCCGCGGCCCGACCGGACCGTCGAGGATCTCGAGGCCATCGAGGGCGTGATGCCCGAGGCGATCGATCCGCCGTCGGGCTGTCGGTTCCACCCGCGCTGTCCCGACGCACGCGAAGTGTGTGCGCAGGTCCACCCCGAGCCGCGGGTCGTCGCGGACGCCGACGGCCAGCCCCACCGCGCGGCCTGCGTCAAACACGACGCGTTCGACGTCGGCTACGACGGGAGTCCGTCGCTCGAGGGTGCGGCGGCCGGTGAAAGCCAACGGGCCGTCGGGGCGGAATCGGAACTCGCTGCCAATCCGATCGCGGACGACAGCGGAGGTGAGGGCAGTGAGTAGCGGAATCCGAATGGACGAGGAACGGAGCTACGACCGGGAGGGACCGCTGCTGGAACTCGATGGCGTCTCCAAGTACTTCGCCCAGGAGTCGGGACTGCTAGGGGGCGTCCAGTTCGACCCCGGTCAGTTCCCGCCGATCAGCGTCGATCGCGGGCAGGTCGAAGCGGTCGAGGACGTCTCCCTCGAGATCCGGCCCGGCGAGACGCTCGGGCTCGTCGGCGAGTCGGGCTGTGGCAAGAGCACGCTCGGTCGGACGATCCTGCGCCTGCTCGAGCCTACTGAGGGGGACATCTACTTCAAGGGGGAGAACCTGGCCGACCTCGGCGGCGAGGAGCTGCGCCAGACCCGGTCGGACATGCAGATGATCTTCCAGGACCCCCAGTCCTCGCTCGATCCGCGAATGAAGGTCGGTCGGATCATCGAGGAGCCGATGCAGGCGCACGACATGCTCGACGACGAGGGAAGAGAGGCCCGCGCGAAAGAGCTGTTAGAGAAGGTGGGGCTCGATCCGCGCCACTACAACCGGTATCCCCACGCCTTCTCCGGCGGGCAGCGACAGCGAATCAACCTCGCGCGGGCGCTGTCGGTCGACCCCGACTTCGTCGTCTGCGACGAGCCCGTCTCCGCGCTGGACGTCTCGATTCAGGCGCAGGTGCTGAACACGATGGAGGAACTCCAGGAGGAGTTCGGCCTCACCTACCTCTTCATCGCCCACGACCTCTCGGTGATCCGCCACATCTCCGATCGGGTGGCGGTGATGTATCTGGGCCACATCGTCGAACTGGCGGAGAAGGAAGCGCTGTTCGAGAACCCGCAACACCCCTATACGCGGGCCTTGCTCGAGTCCATTCCCGTTCCCGATCCGCGAGAGCGGGGGACCAGAGGCGTGCTCGAGGGCGAGGTGCCGAGCCCGGCCGATCCGCCCTCCGGCTGCCGGTTCCGGACGCGGTGTCCGCGCCTGATTGCGCCGGACGACTACGACTGGACCGACGGCGAGTGGGAGCAGACGCGGACGTTCATGCGGGCGGTCAAGCGGCGGACGTTCGAGCCGATGTCGGCCGCGGAGACCGAAGCCGAGTTCTTCGACGGCGACCCGCCGCAGGGGGAAGTTGGATCGATCGTCGCCGAAGCGATCGACCTCGTCGCGACCGACCGGGAGACCGACGACCGCGAGGAGGACGAAACGGTCCAGTGGGAGGCGGCGGCCGACCTGCTGCTCGAGTCCTTTGCAGAGCGAAGCATCTGCGCGCGCGAGCGACCGGCCTACGATCTCGAGTCGGCGGACGGAACGAGCGAGCGGTTCGCCGCGTGTCACTTGCACCGGTGAGCGAACGGAGCGGTATCGCCCTCGTATCCGACCTCTGATATTTGTGGATCGGTCTCGAGACTCGAGAACCGGCGGCGAGGGAACGCTCGAATCTCGGCGCTATGTGGTCTGATACCATCGTCCGTTCGACGGCGAACGCGTCGCTCGCCGACGTCGAACCTACACGATCGTTCATCTCGAAAACACTTATATAACTGCCGGACTTCTTTACTCTTGTATGAGTAAAATACTCGCAACCGTCACGGCAGGCACGCAGCGAATCGCGAAGACCCGACGAACGATCGCCCACTCCCCCGGCTTCGGCGACGGCCGGTCGACCAGCGAAGACGGGCGACCCGCGACGCGCATTCCACCGGGCGGCTTCCTCACCGGGTGAGGACTCGAGTCGATGACCAACCCTCGCGGCTGCGGTCCCTGCTTTTCACTCGGTCCAGTTCCGCTCAATCGAACACCGACGACGGCCCCTTGAGATAGACATCCTGTTCGACCACCCGCTGGTAAACGTCGTAGAGCGTCTCCACTGCCGCCTCGTCCGGTTCGAATCGGATGTGGGGTGCGGCGTGGTAGCCACGACAACTGATCAGGAAGAAGTACAGCGTCCGATGGTGGTCGGGCGTCGCGTCGACGACGCCCAGCGAACGCCCGCCGAGATCGTCCGAGAAGTCGTTGAGCAGCGCCGCGATGTCGTCGTGAAGCTGTTCGTCCGGCCGATATCGCGGAAGCCCGAACGTCCGCCGCATGTACGCCGTCGCCGCCTCGAGGAACGGGTTCGAATCCAGCCCCGTCGGATCGACGGCCCGAAACGTCTCGTAGAGATCGAGGATCGACGAGAGCTCAGCGCGCGTAACCGCGACGGGCATCACGGGGTCGCCTTTCGGCAGCGAATAGTCGGGAAACGCGTGCGAACCGGGGTCGGGCAATCGGGCGAACACCTGCTCGAGCGACATGTGCTATCCTATACCACGATATTCCAAACTGTTACCGGTTGCGTCAGCTCGCGGCTACGCCTCCCGGTCGGCGGCCCACTCGAGCAGCGGCCGGAGTCGCCGGCAGAGTTCGTCGCCGTCGTCGGTGAGGTCGTACTCGACGCGCGGCGGGATCTCCGCGTACTGCTCTCGATCGAGATAGCCGGCGTCGACGAGGTCGTCGAGCCGGCTCGAGAGCGTCGAACTGCTCACGTCGTCGAAGGCGTCCTCGATCTCGCCGTAGCGCGCGGGACCGATCGCGCCGACGACGCAGATCAGTTGCATCGCGTACCGGCGACTGAGCAACTCCATCAGTCCGTCGAGTCGGCAGTAGCAGTCGATCTCACAGGGCGAATCGGTCGGCTCGAGTCGGTCCTCCGCGGGCTCTGGCATGGCTTTCGATCACCGAAGCTACTCCGTTACTTCGGACTCGACAGTACAAGTACTTCGCGGATCGAAGTGAAGGTGTATGAGCGAGCGAACCTGCGATTGCTGTGGCACAGTCGAAGACCGATCCGCGGACGTGGCGGACGAAGTGGAGCCGTCGACCGATCGCTGGCTCGGTGACGCAGCCGTGATGGAAAGGCCCCTCCCTGACGACGTTCGAACGGCGATGGGGGGGTTCTTCGGCGACGCGTCGATCGCGACGCTCGAGGACTGGGTCGCCGAGCTTCGGGAGCGAACTGGCGGCGGCTCGATCGACGCCGAAGACCTCTGTCACGCCGACGGAGAGACAGCCCACTGGGGCGAACTGGACGGAACTCGGCACCACTTCCGGTGTTTCTACGACGCCGTCGCGCTGGCCGAACTGGCGTCGGAGCCGGTCGAGATCCACACTGAGAGTCCGAGCGGGGACGTCATCGAAGCGCGAGCGACGGGGGACGGCGAACTGACCGCGACGCCGTCGACGGCGGCCGTCTCGTTCGGGGTCGTGACCGACGACGCGGCACTGGCGACGGCTGAGCCGACGCTCGAGGACGCCTACGGCGCGATCTGTCCGGCGGTCCGGGCGTTTCCGACGCGGGACGCCTACGAAGGATGGGCAGCAAAAGCGGACGCGGCGACCATCGGTATGCCGTTATCGGTCGCGACGGGGGTCGCGATCGGACTCGTCGACGAATAATCCCGTTCCCTCCCCCCAGTTATCGCCAGGCCGGAAGCGTGGGCGCGTCGTCCGCCTGCATGGAAAGCCAGGCACCGTCGGCGGAGATATCTGCGATGACGTACTCGTCGCTCGCGGCCGTCGAATCGATCGAACCGACGATCGTGTCGTCGGACGTCATGGCGTGGGGGTTCGTCGCCATGTGAGAGAGTCACATTCACACACATATAAACTCATCGAATTGGACTGTCCGTTCACGATACCCATCGGCGATCAGAGGAATGCCGGCCAGTGAAACACTGGGTTTATACTCATTTTCGCCGTACCGACGGGATATGAACGTAGCCGATGCGATGACGCCCCGCGAGGACGTGGTAACCGCCGACCTGCCGGGTACTCGCTCGGACGTACTCGAGTATCTCCAAGAACAGTCGTTCTCGTCCGTTCCAGTCGTCAAACCGAGCGACAACGGCCCGGAGTACCGGGGATTGATCTCGCGAGAGACGCTCATCGAACAGCCCGACGAGGACCAGCTCGTCATGCTAATGGAGGAAGACGTGCCGACGACGACCTCCGGGACCGCCCTCGAGGAGGTCGCGCGGACGATGGTCGAGCGCGGCGCGCGGCGCGTGCCGGTCGTCGATAGCGCGGAACGGAGTTCCGCCGACCGTTCGGGCGGCTCGGAGCCGCCCGAAGACGGCGAGTTCAGGGGGATCGTCACGGTGACGGACGTGATCCACGCGATCGCGACGGGCGACCAGGAGACCGACAGCACCGTCGAGTCCGTCGCCAGCGACGACGTGAACACGTCCTACGAGGGGGCGCCCCTGCCGGTCGCCGAGCGGGAACTCTCGTACGCGAACGTCCCCTACACCATCGCGCTGGACGACGACGGGGAGATGAGCGGCGTCCTCACCGAGGTCGATATCCTCGAGGTCGCCCGGATCGTCGAGGGCGAGGAGGCGACCGGCGACAACTTCGGCGATCAGGACGACGAGTGGTCCTGGGAAGGGATCAAGGCCGTCGGGAGCCGCTATCTCCCGACGCGGGACATCGAGATTCCGGCGGGCCCGATCCGGGAGTTCATGAGCGACGACGTGGTGACGGTTTCGACGGATACGTCAGTCCAGGAGGCCGCCCAGCGGATGATCAGTAACGACATCGAGCAGATCCCGCTGGTCACGGGCGAGCAGCTGGTCGGCATCGTCCGCGACGTCGATCTGCTGGAGGTACTCTATGAGTGAGCACGCGCACGCGGCGGAACCGACGAGCGAGAAACTGGTCGAACTGGCCAAGCGGCGGGGGTACTTCTTCCAGTCCTCGGGGGCGTACGGCGGTGTCGGCGGCTTCTACACCTTCGGTCCGCAAGGCGCGGCGCTGAAGGGGAACGTCGAGGACGCCTGGCGCGATCGCTTCGCGGTCGCGGAGGGGAACATGGAGATCGACGCGCCGACGATCATGCCCGAACCCGTCTTCGAGGCCTCGGGTCACCTCGAGGGGTTCGACGATATGCTCGTCGAGTGTCCCGAGTGTGGTGAGAGCCACCGTGCGGACCACGTCGTCGAGGACGAAACGGAGTACGAGGACGCCGAGAGCCTCCCCATTCCGGAGGTCGAAGACGTCATCGCGGAGTACGAACTCGTCTGTCCGAACTGCGGCGCGGGGCTGGCGGGCCAGGCCGTCGAAGCCTTCAACCTCATGTTCGCGACGAACATCGGCCCCGGCGACTCCCAGCCGGGCTACCTCCGGCCCGAGACGGCACAGGGCATCTTCGTCGAGTTCCCCCGCCTCAAGGAGTACGCGCGCAACCAGCTCCCTTTCGGCGTCACCCAGATCGGCCGCGCCTACCGCAACGAGATCAGCCCGCGGCGCTCGATCATTCGAACGCGTGAGTTCACGCAGGCCGAACTCGAGTACTTCGTCGACCCCGAGGCCGACGAACCGGATCTCTCGGGCGTCGAGGACGTCGAGGTGACGCTGTATCCGGCCAGCGAACAGAACGCCGAGGACGGCTCGGAGATCGAGACGACCATCGGCGAAGCCGTCGAGGACGGGATCATCACCGACCAGTGGGTCGCGTACTTCCTCGGCGTCGCGAAGCCGTGGTATGACGCGGTCGGCGTCGACATGGATCGGTTCCGCTACCGCCAGCACCTCTCGGGCGAGCGAGCCCACTACGCCAGCGACTGCTGGGACGCGGAAAGCGAGATCGACGGCAACTGGATCGAGATGGCCGGCTTCGCCCACCGCGGGAACTACGACCTCTCGAAACACGCCGAGCACTCCGGCGACCGCTTCACGATCTTCCGGCAGTACGACGAGCCGAAGACCGTCGAGCGTGCGACCGTCGACCCCGACATGAGTTATCTCGGACCCGAGTTCGGCGGCGACGCACAGGCCGTCGTCGGGAAGCTCGAGGACCTCGCCGCGCGCGACCGCTCGGCGTTCGAGGGCGAGGCGGTCGAGATCGACCTCGAGGGCGAAACGCACGAGATCCCCGTCGAAAAGACCGGGTTCGCCGTCGAGGAGCAGGCCGAGGCCGGCGAGCACGTCACGCCCCACGTCGTCGAACCGTCCTTCGGGGTGGACCGACTGGTCTACACCGTCCTCCACCACGCCTACCGCGAGGACGAGGTCGACGGCGAGGAACGCACCTACCTCGAGCTCGAGCCGGAAGTCGCGCCGACCTTCGTCGGCGTCTTCCCGCTCCAGAGCGACGAGGAGCTCGAGGCCGAAGCCCGGGAGATCGCCGCGGACCTGCGCGAGGCGGGACTATCGGTCACCTACGACGACTCGGGCAATATCGGCCGGCGCTACCGCCGTCAGGACGAGGTCGGCACGCCGTTCTGCGTGACCGTCGATTACGAGAGCATCGAGCAGGACGACGGCGGCGTCACGGTCCGCGAACGCGATTCGACCGCCCAGAAGCGGCTGCCGATCGACGAACTCCCCGAGACGCTGTCGGCGATCCGGGCCGGCGACCTCGAGTTCGAGGAGTTGTAGGGAGTCGTATGACCAGTACCGGTGGCATCCAGCTCTGTCGCATCCGCGAGCGAACGAAGTGAGCGAGCAGGCCGACGACTGACTCGAAGCGAGCAACGCGAGCGGAGAGGAAGGAGAAGGCTTTTGATCAACCTTTTACCGAGCGACCGAAGGGAGCGCAGTGTAAAAGGTTGGAGTTGATCGACGGACTGAAGGTCACCTCACTCGAGGCTCAATACGATGGCCGACGAACTGAAGCGGCGGCTCGTCCACGCCAGCGGCTCGGGACTGGTCGCGCTCTATCTGCTCGCCGGCGCGCTCGAGCTGGGGCTGACGTGGCCCCGGTTCAAGCTACTCATGGTTACCCTCGCAGCCGGCGCACTCGTGCTCGAGTTCTTCCGGCTGCAGGTCGGACTCGACTGGCGGCTCTACGACGTGCTGACCCGCGAGTACGAGCAGGACAACCCGGCCGCTTACGCCCTCTACCTGATCAGCATGGCCGCCGTCGTGGTGGCCTTCGATCCGGACATCGCCCTCCCCGCGATGTTGATGCTCTCGCTCGGCGACCCGATCAGCGGCGCGGTCTCGGACAACAGTTTACAACGGATCAAGCCGCCGAAGGTACTCGGAACGATGTTTCTCGTCTCCACGCTCGTCGCGATCCCCTTCCTGCCGCTTCCCGTCGCGGTGATCGCCGCGATCGGCGCGACCATCGCCGACGGCGTGACCCTCGAGATCCGGACCTACATCATCGACGACAACCTGACGATCCCCATCTACGCCGCCTGTCTGGCGTTCGTCGCGATGAAAGTCGTCGCCGTGTGATGTCGTCGCGGGTCGTCGACCGACCGCGCGAGGGCGCTGTCCCCGTCGGGTTCCGAAATCGGCAAGCCCGTACCGTTCTGGAGCTATCAAGACGCTCGCTGCCGAACGACAGCATCTACTGTGTCACGGCTGGGAGCGATCGACCGACTGTCGAATGTGCGGACCTTCTTCGCGGACGGCCGCGGCTCGATTCTCGTCGCCGTCGCCGCCGGCTGGTTCCTCTCGATCGGCGTCCGACTCGCGTATCCCGTCTTGCTCCCGTACCTGCGGGAGGCCTACGGGCTCGACCTGACGACCGCCGGGCTGCTGTTGACCGCCCTCTGGCTCTGTTACGCGCTGGGACAGCTTCCCGGCGGCCTGCTCGCCGACCGGTTCGGCGAGGGGAACGTCCTCGTCGCGAGTACCGTGATCTCGGCGGTGACGCTCGGCTTCGTCGCCGTCGCCGGCTCCGCGCCGGTGGTGTACGTCGCCACGGCCGCGTTCGGCTTCGGAACGGCGCTGTACGGCGTCGCCCGGTTCACGACGCTGTCGGACACCTACCCCGACAACGACGGGATCGCGATCGGCGTGACGATGGCGGCGGGTCAGGCCGGTAACACCCTCCTACCGCTCGCGGCCGGGGGCATCGCGTCGGCGTTCGCCTGGCAGTACGGCTTCGGGCTCGTCGTCCCGGCGTTCGCGCTCGTCGCGATCGGACTCCGGTTCGTCGTTCCGGCTCGCACCTCGGGGTCGACCAGCGCCGTCGACAGCGTCTCGCTCGAGACGGTTCGCTACGTGGCTTCCCAACTGCGCCGCCCGGAGATCCTCACCGTCGCAGCGATCCAGATCCTCACCTACTGCGTCTGGCAGGGATTTACGGGCTTCTACCCGACCTACCTGATCCAGATCAAGGGCTTCTCCGAGGCCACCGCGACCGGACTCTTCAGCGCCTTTTTCGCGGCGGGAATCGTCGTCCAGCCGTCGACGGGACGGCTCTACGACCGGTTCGGCATCCGGAAATCGTTGCCGCCGGTGCTTGGCGTCGTCGTGGTCTCGCTGGTCGCGCTTCCCTTCCTCGAGGGCTTCTGGCCGATCGCGGTCGGGACGGTCTTCCTCTCGAGCATCCTCGGCTACGGGACGATCACCCTGCCGTACATGACCTCGGCGTTTCCCTCGGACATGCAGGGGACGGGACTGGGCTTTCTACGGACCGTCTACATGACCATCGGCGCGTTGAGTCCGGTCATGTTCGGCGCGCTTGCCGATCGCGGTTACTTCGACGAGGCGTACTTCGTGCTGGCCGGGTTCGTGGTCGTCGCGGTAGTGTTCACGTGGTGGCTGCCGGAGCAGTGACGGTCCGAGAGCGCGACGGCTACGCGTTCAACCGCCAGAGCTCGAGGTTGAGAACGGCCGCGAAGGTCACCCACGCGAGGTACGGGACGAGCAGCGCCGCCGCGCGCCGGTCGACCCGGCGGAAGGCGAGGATCGTCCCGGCGATGAGCGTCCAGAGAACGACGATGACGACGAACGCGGCGAACAGCGCCTCGAGCGTAAAAAACGTCGGCGTCCAGACGACGTTGAACAGCATCTGTGCGGCGAACAGGCCCAGCGCGAGTCGCCGGCCGTCGGCGTCGCTGCGCCAGACGAGCCAGAGCGCGACGCCGAGCAGCGTAAAGAGGATGGTCCAGACGACCGGGAATGCGATCGTCGGCGGGTAGAACCAGGGCTTCGCGAGGCTCCGGAACCAGGCGCTGTCCGGCGACGAGAGGACGCCCGGGAGGCCGCCGACGACGTTCACCAGGAGGACGAACACCGCCGCGCGGAGCAGCGACCCGGGTTCGGGGACGGAGAGGGAAGTCGTTCGGGTTTCCATGCGTTCGCTACGTCGCGAGCGCGCTTATACCGGTGGCCGACCGACCGAACCGGTGGTACGACGGGATCCTCGTCGCCTGCTCGAGCCGCGGACTACTTTCACCGCGGTACGGGAACCCTTATTCGCGGCGACGATGAACGCCCGGTAATGGCAGCGACGGACGAGGACGCGGCGACGCCGTCGATCGAGCACCCGCTCCTCGAACCCGATTTCCTCGAGCGCAGACTCTACCAGCTGAAACTCGCGGGTACGGCCGCGAACCACCACACGCTCGTCTGTCTCCCGACCGGGCTCGGGAAGACGACGGTGAGCCTGCTCGTGACCGCCCGACGGCTCGAGGAGGTCGGCGGGAAGTCTCTGATGCTCGCACCGACGAAGCCGCTCGTTCAGCAGCACGCGGACTTCTATCGCGAAGCCCTCCAGGTTCCGGACGACGAAATCGTCGTCTTCACCGGCGACGTGAGCCCCGACGACCGCGCCGCGATGTGGGAGTCGGCGACGGTCGTGATGGCGACCCCGCAGGTGATCGAGAACGATCTGGTCGGCAGTCGCATCTCGCTTTCCGACGTGACCCACATCACCTTCGACGAGTGCCACCGCGCGACCGGCGACTACGCCTACAACTACATCGCCGAGCGCTACCACGCCGACGCCCGCGAGCCGCTCGTGACGGGCATGTCAGCCTCGCCCGGCGGCGACGAGGAGGCGATCCTCGAGGTCTGTGAAAACCTCGGCCTCCAGGAGGTCGAGGTGATGACCGAAGAGGACGCCGACGTCGACGAGTTCACCCACGACACCGACGTCGAGTGGGAGCGGATCGACCTCCCCGACGAGGTCATAGAGATCCGGGACGCGCTCAACGAGGTGATCAAAGAGCGCCTCGAGAAGCTCAAGGAACTGGGGGTCGCGAGCTCGACCCAGCCCGACCAGTCACAGAAGGACCTCAATCGGATGCGGGCCGAACTGCAGGAGCTGATCAACAACGACCAGTCCGAGGGGTTCGAGGGGATGTCGATCCACGCGGAGGTGATGAAGCTCAGGCAGGCCGTCACGCTGGTCGAGACCCAGAGCGTCGAGGCGCTGCGCCGGTACTTCGAGCGCCAGCGCAACCAGGCCCGCTCGTCGGGCGCGTCGAAGGCGAGCCAGCGGCTGGTCTCCGATCCGCGCGTCCGCGAGGCCATGCGGAAGGCAGAGAGCTTCGACGAGATCCACCCGAAGTACAGCAAGGCGCGGATGCTGCTCGCCGAGACGCTGGGGCTCGAGGGCGGTGAGCGCGTCATCGTCTTCACCGAGTCCCGCGACACGGCCGAGGCGCTGACGGACTTCCTCTCGGAGAGCTTCGACGCCAAGCGGTTCGTCGGCCAGGGCGACCGCGAGGGCTCCGACGGGATGACCCAGAAACAGCAACAGGAGGTGTTAGACGAGTTCCGAGCCGGCGAGTTCGAAGTGCTGGTCTCGACCTCCGTCGCCGAGGAGGGGCTGGACGTGCCGGAAGTCGACCTCGTGCTCTTCTACGAGCCCGTCCCGACCGCGATCCGCTCGATCCAGCGGAAGGGTCGGACCGGTCGCCAGTCCGAGGGACGGGTCGTCGTCCTCATGGCCGAGGACACCCGCGACGAGGCCTACTTCTGGATCTCGCGTCGCCGCGAGAAGGAGATGGAGTCCGAACTGCGCGATCTGAAGGGGATGGCCGACGACCTCGAGGACGAACTCGACGACTCCCAGCGGTCGCTGGCCGACTTCGACGGCGCCGGAGAGAGCGGAGCGAAAGTGAACGACGACCGCGGAAATGCCGACGCCGTCGGCGATTCTTCCAGCGGAAGCGGAGGGGTTGCCGACCAGCCGGGAATGCGGGAGTTCGCTGCCGAAACCACTGCGGGAGAGGGTGAGGACGACGGGGCCGAGGACGTCGAAACCCACGAGCCCCACGCCGAGGGCGAGACCGTCGAAATCGTCGCCGACCAGCGCGAGATGGACGCGAACATCGCCCGCGACCTCTCGCGGCGCGAGGAGTGCGAGGTCCGCCTCGAGACGCTCGAGGTGGGCGACTACGTGCTCTCCGATCGGGTCGTCGTCGAGCGCAAGTCCGTCGCGGACTTCGTCGACTCGCTGGTCGGGGGCGACCGATCGGTCTTCGAACAGGTCGGTGCGATGGCCCGCCACTACTCGCGGCCGATCGTCGTCGTCGAGGGCAACGGCCTGTACGAACAGCGCGACGTGCACCCGAACGCGGTCCGGGGCGCGCTCTCGAGTCTCGCCGTCGACTTCGGCGCGAGCGTTCTGCGGACCGAAAGCGAGGACGACACGACCGAACTGCTCGCGGTGATTGCCGGCCGCGAGCAGGCGACCGCCGACCGCGAGGTGTCGGTCCACGGCGAGAAAGGCAGCAAGACCCTGAGCGAACAACAGGAGTACGTGGTCGCCTCCATTGCCGAGATCGGCCCCGTTACGGCCCGGTCGCTGCTCGAGGAGTTCGGCACCGTCGAGGGCGTCATGATCGCGACCGAAGACGAACTACAGGAAGCAGACGGCGTGGGGAACGTGACCGCCGAGCGGATCCGAGAGGTCGTCGGGAGCGACTACACGGGGTAGCGAATCGAGACTGACGACACGACGGCCGAACGACGGCGGTCAGTCGTCGGACTCGGAGGCGATTCCGTCCGACGCCTCGTCGAGCGTCGGATCGGCTCTGCCCTCTGCCCGGCCGACGATCCGTTCGGCCGCGAACACGCTGCCGACGGCGAGGAGGATTCCCGCGATCACGTCGATCAGCCAGTGGATTCCCAGGTACATCGTCGAGAAGACGACGCAGGCAGTCACGAACGAGGCGATCGGGAACCAGCGCGGGTACTCCTCGCGCGACCGCCAGGCGAGTAGCATCACGACGACCGCCAGCGACGTGTGCAGCGACGGGAAGACGTTCGTGTTCGCCGAGACGGCTGCGGTCAGATCCTGCGTCTGGGGGTAAAACGAGTACATCAGGCCCGAGACCGACGACAGGTGGTTTCGCGGGCCGTAGACAATGAACAGCGTGTAACACAGCGAGCCGATCACGTAGTTGAACACGTACGCGACGAGGAGTTCCTTGAGGTAGCGCTGGGTCGGCAGCATGAAATAGAGGATCGGCGCGGTCACCAGCAGGAACGGGAACCCGAACATGTACATCGCCGAGAAGAACTCGAGCGTGGCTTCGGGGACGACGTCCTGCAGGACCGCGACGAACTCGCCCTCGATGGCGTAGATCGCCGCGGTGAGATCCCAGTCGAGCTGTTTCGAAATTCGGAGGCTGCGTTTGTGCGTCGCCCGCTTCGCCAGGAAGAACAGCGCTGCGACCCCGAGATACGGCGCGATCTCGAGGAGCCGATCGTCGAGTTCGGCCGCGGTTCGGCGGAGATCCGTTCGGTCGAGGCAGAGCGTGCTGGTCCCGACGAGCCCGGTGCAAACGACGAGTACCGTGAGTAGTACGACGAATCCAAGTGCCATCGTTGGGTGTGGTTCGAATCTGTGGGTCGGCAGCCGGTCGCAACGGACGAGCCGGTGGCCGCGGAGGGCAGGTGGCGGTCAGTGTCCGGCCACTGTTTGTCGACCGATCATATATTTTTGCTAAACTTATACTTGCTGGTATATATTTTCTCGCCGGAACCGGGACGACGGCGTCCCGAATCGAGGGGAGCCGACACTGCCGCCGCAACCGATCCCGTCACCGGAGGGTGGACAGCGTCTCGCTGGCCTCGCGAGCCGCCTCGAGACAGTCGCGCGCGTATCGGGGGTCGTCGGTCGCGGCGGCTTCCGCGGCGAACTTCTCGAGGGCGCGGACGAGTTCGTCGCGGGCGGCCTCGAGGTCGCCGTCGACCGAGGACGGGCTCGCTGCGGGGGCGCGACGGGACGGGGCGGCGTCGGCCGACCGACCGTCAGAGGCGGTGACGGGGGCGGATTCGGCGTCGGACCCGGCTGTCGACTGTCGGTCCCGCGGCGGCGCTGTCGATGACTGTGGCTCGGGATCGGCGCTGGAGGCGGCCATCTCGGGCCGGGTATCGCGGGCGCCGTCGTCGCCACGTCGATGGCGGACAGTGGTCGGTTCCGCGCCGGCGTCGGCTGCCGCATCGGCTCCGGTTTCGGCGGTGTCCGACGCGGGTTGGTCCGCGGTGGACTGGTCCGTCGCCGGCTGGCCCTCGGCCGGCTGGGCCTCGAGGTCGGTCCCGTCGACGGCGTCGGGGTTGCCGTGACAGCTGGGACAGAAGGTGGTCCCGTTCTCCTGAAAGAGCGGATCGCCGCAGGTCCCACAGTGGGCGTTCGTCATCGTCGCGCCCTTGAGCAGCAGATCGCTCATTCGCTGGGTCGCCTCGCGCTCTTTCTTGTCGCGCTCGTACTTCTCGCGAAGTTTCTCGCGCTCGGCTTCCTTGTCGAAATCGCTCATATCCGTCTAAACGTGTCCGAGCGTCGAAAAAGCTGCGACACCCGACAGTCAGCGCAACAGGATGGGTCCGATCACGGCTCGACGGCGGCTTCGACGGCGTCGACCGCCGCTTCCGGAGTTTCGACCGTCTCGAGTGCGATCTCGAGATCGGTGAGTTCGTGGGTCTCGAGGCCGACGAGGGGCCGGTCGTAGATGCCGGCGAAGCCGATCTCCGAGAGCGTGCCGACGCCGCCCGCGAGCGCGATGACGGCGTCGCCGTTCAGCGGGACGAGCGCGTTTCTGGCGTGACCGAGTCCGGTCGCGATTGGCACGTCGACGTAGTCGTTTGCCTGTTCCCGATCCTCGCTCGGCAGAATTCCGATCGTCGTCCCGCCCTCTTTTTTCGCGCCGCGACAGACCGCTTCCATCGTTCCGCCGCGGCCGCCGCAGACGACCGTGTGTCCGCGGCTGCCGAGTTCGCGGCCCACCGCTTCCGCGCGGCTCGTCTGTTCTTCGGTGATCGTACCGCCGCCGATAACGCTGACGCGCATCCCGATACAACGGACGCGAGCGCGAGGTTTGGTCGGTTCGGTCTCGAGTCGAACCGCGGGCGCCGAGCGGTGAGACCCCGAGCCACGGTCACACTGTACGACAGGTGTCGTAATATACATCGTCAAACTGTCCGAAGTCGTGGGTTTCGACGGATTTAACGCGGAGGCAGGTGGAGGTTTACGTGGTATGACGAAAGTTAGCGTGGTCGGCGCGGCCGGCACCGTCGGGGCCGCCGCAGGCTACAACATCGCGCTTCGGGACATCGCGGACGAACTCGTCTTCGTCGACATTCCGGACAAGGAAGACGACACGATCGGACAGGCCGCCGACGCCAACCACGGCGCGGCCTACGACTCGAACACGACGATCCGGCAGGGCGGCTACGAGGACACCGCCGGCTCGGACGTCGTCGTCATCACGGCGGGCATCCCGCGCCAGCCGGGCCAGACCCGGATCGATCTGGCGGGCGACAACGCACCGATCATGGAGGACATCGGCTCCTCGATCGCCGAGCACAACGACGACTTCATCACCGTCACCACGTCCAACCCCGTCGACCTCCTCAATCGGCACCTCTACGAGACCGGTGACCGCGCCCGCGAGAAGGTGATCGGCTTCGGCGGCCGGCTCGACTCCGCCCGGTTCCGCTACGTCATCTCCCAGCGCTTCGACGCGCCCGTCCAGAACGTCGAGGCGACCATCCTCGGCGAGCACGGCGACGCCCAGGTCCCCGTCTTCTCCAAAGTGCGGGTCAACGGGCAGGACCCCGAGTTCGACGAGGACGAGAAAGAGGAGCTCCTCGAGGAGCTCCAGACCTCGGCGATGAACGTCATCGAGAAGAAGGGCGCGACCCAGTGGGGCCCGGCGACCGGCGTCGGCCATATGGTCGAGGCCATCCTGCGCGACACCGGCGAAGTGCTGCCCGGCAGCGTCAAACTCGAGGGCGAGTTCGGCCACGAGGACACCGCCTTCGGCGTCCCGGTCAAACTCGGATCCGACGGCGTCGAGGAGATCGTCGAGTGGGATCTGACCGAGTACGAGCGCAACCAGCTGGGCGAGGCCGCCGAGAAGCTCTCGGAGCAGTACGACAAAATCTCGTAATCGACGGACCCGCGACCGATTCTTTTCGCGTGCCGCTCGAGGCGTTCTCAGGGAATCAGCTGCTCGCCGTCGTCGTCGTAGATCGTGATCGCGTCGACGGGACAGGCTCGGGCGGCGAACTTCGCGTCGAGTTCCGCGTCGTCGGGCACCTCGCGGACGAAGACGCCGTCCTCGACCTCCTCGCTGTCCTCGAGGACGGCCTTCCCTCTCGATTTGTCCTTCTCGAAGGCGTCCCACTCGGCGACGCACTGGAACATCCCGATACAGACGTCCTCGTCGTACTCGACCTTCATGCGCGGGGATTGGGTCGATCCCCGTAAATCGTTAGCGGTCGCCGATCGTGTGATACGTTACTCGGAACCATATGTCATCGTATTTTATTACCAGTCGTCTCGTTGACTCGAGCGTGACTCGCGATCGCTCCCGTTCGTCGGCGGAGGGACGGCTCGAGCGGGGCGACCCGCTCGGCCGGGCGATGCTCGCACACCAGCGCGGCGACCCGGGACGGTTCGTCTATCGAGACGGTGACAACGTGCAGGACGGGAACGTCGCCGAATTCTACTTCGCGCCGCCGGAGTCGTGGGATCGGGAGACGATCGAGTGCCTCGAGCGACTGTCCGACGCCGACCCCGTCCTCGACGTGGGCTGTGGTGCGGGGAAACACCTCCTGTGGTGGGCCGACCGCGGCGTCGAGGCGGTCGGCGTCGACGTGAGTCCGAACGCCGTTCGTACGGCCTGGGAACGCGGACTCGAAGACGTGTTCGTCGCCGACATGTTCGACCTGCCGGTCGCGACAGATGCGTTCGGAGCCGTCCATGCCGTCGGAACACAGATCGGACTCGGCCGCTCGCTGGCCGGAATCCGCGAGTTACTCGCCGAGTTCGCTCGCGTCACCCGCGCCGACGCGGTCGCCGTCGTCGACAACTACGATCCGACGCGGCTGGACGCGGACTTCTTCGGCTACCGCACGGACCCCCGCAAGGGGATCGCCCATCGGTGTTTTCACCTCGAGTTCGAACGCGAGACGGCCGACGGCGGGCGAGACCGGGAGATCGGGCGGACGCTCCAGTTCCTGCTGTGCTCGCCCGATCGGCTTCGAGAAGCGACGATCGGAACGGCGTGGAACGTTTGCGACGTGCTTCGAGACGACGCGAACCGAACGGACGGCGAAGCGGCTCACTACAGGGCGATGCTCGAGAAGAGGGACTGACGAGGCCGGGATTCCGACGAGCGTGGGAACGACAGCGCTGCCGAGGGAACGCTTTTCCACCCAGTCGTGGAACGAGAGGGTACGAGAGACTGAATGGTTGCACTGTCGTTTGCCGTCCTCGTCGGAACCGCGATCCTCACCTGTCTGTTCATGGCGTGGGTGCTCGGGGCGAACAGCAACTCGCCGCCCTTCGCACCCGCGATCGGCGCGAACGCGATCTCGACGATGCGGGCGGCGTTCGTCATCGGACTGCTCGCCGCCGCGGGGGCGCTCATGCAAGGCGGGAGCATCTCCGAGACCGTCGGTGCGGACCTGATCGACGGCATGGCGATCACACCGCTTGCCGCCACGGCGGGCCTGCTGACGGCGGCGACGTTCATGGCGATCGGGATCTACACGCGGTATCCGATCCCCGCCGCGTTCGCGACGACGGGCGCGATGGTCGGCGTCGGGCTCTCGCTGGGCGGCGACCCGGCGATGGCCACCTACCGCCGACTCGGAACGTTCTGGGCGCTCGTCCCGATCATGTCCGGCGGGCTGGCGTACGCGACGGCGACGATTCTGCGCCGCGACGACGTTCCCGAGACGGTCGGGGTTCCGCTGCTGGCCGGCGTCGTCGGCGCGATCGTCGCCAACGTTCGCCTGGGCGTCATCCCCGATCCGACGGCCGCTCAGGGTACCCTCGCCGGGTTCGTCGCCCGCCAGTTCGGCGGCGGTCCGACGCTCGCCGCCGGCATCGATCTCGGAACCGTCCTCGTGACGGTCGCAGTCGGTGCCCTCGCGTTCCTGTGGGTTCGCGCTCGCGTCCGGGTCTCCGTCGAGGGCGGAATCCGCTCGTTCCTGCTGGTCCTCGGCGGGATCGTCGCCTTCTCTTCGGGCGGGTCACAGGTCGGACTCGCGACCGGGCCGCTCGAGAACCTCTTTCGGACCGAACTCGGACTCCCCGGAATCCTCCTGCTGGCGATCGGCGCGGCCGGCATCCTCGCCGGCGCGTGGATGGGCGCGCCGCGGTTGCTACAGGCGACCTCTCGAGAGTACGCCCAGCTCGGCGTGCGCCGCTCGATCGCGGCGCTGGTGCCGGGCTTTATCATCGCTCAGATCGCGATCGCGCTCGGCATCCCCATCTCGCTGAACAACATCGTCCTCTCGGGGGTGATCGGCGGCGGGCTGGCCGGCGGCTCCGCGGGCGTCTCGCGCCGGAAGATCGCCGTCACGATCACTTTCTGGCTGGTGACCCTCGGGAGTTCGGTCCTCGTGAGCTACGGCCTCTATCGGGTACTGGCGAGCGTGATCGGCGGCTGACCGACGGCGGACTCGAGGTGCTCACTCGAGGACGGTCACCGGCTCCGGCACCCGTTCGACCACCGTCGCGGCGATCCCGCGGCCGAGAAACCGTCTGAGAACGCCGTCCCTGCCGCCGCCAGAGCCGGCCATCACGACGTGGTCGATCCCTTCCCCGGACGCGTAGCGGGAGACGACGTTCGCGGGTCGCCCTTCGGCCGTCTCGATTCGAACGCGATCCGTCGCGTCGGCGTCCGCGACCGACTTGAGCAGTTCCGTCGCGCTGGCTCGCGCCTCGGCGGTTCGTTCCTCGTCTCGCTCGAGGACGCCGCCCTCGCTGAGCGGGGCGCCGAGCGGTGTGACGACGGCCAGTAGCGTGATCTCGGCGTCGGGAAACGTCTCGAGGGCGTAGGAAAGCGCCTCGTCCGCTCGCGGGCGGCCGAGCGTGGGCACGAGGACGCGGTCGGGGTCGACCATGGACGGGGTTTCGGTCGCCGGTCCCATCGGTTTGTCGCCCGGTCCGTCGTATGAGCCGAGCGGTGATTCCGAACGAATATGTTATTTCGGTAATAAATTCGTCGTATGCCCGCATTCGGACTTCTCGCCCCGCTCTATCTCGTCATCCAAGCGTTGATCGCGCGTTTCGTATACCGTGAGGCAGCCGCTCGCGACCGCCGCTCGTTCTAGCTGGTAGTGTATTCGTCTTCAGTGTCGTCGCTGTATTTATCGTGGACAGCGTTTCGCTCGTTCTACTCGTCCAAGCGTTGGTCATCGCGATGTATCGTGTCGGCGCGTCCGAGAACAAGCCGATCACACCACAGTAACCGAACACGACCCGATCGGATTGCGAATCGACGAGCCACCACCGTATCGAGCGCTCGAGGAGCCGGTCCCAGTTCTCGAGACGACAGTTTAAACCACGGGACGCGCCAAGGACGGACAATGAATATCGAGGAGCTGTCGGGGCTCCCGCCCGGTGCGACCCGGCACTTCCGGGAGGAGGGCATCGAGGAGCTCTACCCGCCTCAGGCGGAGGCGGTCGAGGCCGGCGCGACCGACGGCGAGAGCCTCGTCGCTGCCGTCCCCACCGCCAGCGGGAAGACGATGATCGCCGCCCTGTCGATGCTGTCGGCGATCGAGCGCGGCGGGAAGGCGCTGTACATCGTTCCCCTGCGAGCGCTCGCCAGCGAGAAGAAGGCGGAGTTCGAGGCCTACGAGGAGTTCGGGGTTACGGTCGGCGTGACGACCGGCAACTACGAGAGCACTAGCGACTGGCTCGCGACGAAAGACATCGTCGTGGCGACCAGCGAGAAGGTCGACTCGCTCGTGCGCAACGGCGCGGACTGGCTCTCCGATCTGACCTGCGTCGTCAGCGACGAGGTTCACCTCATCGACGACCGGAACCGGGGGCCGACGCTCGAGGTGACCCTCGCCAAACTCCGGAAGCTCAACCCCCGCATGCAGCTCGTCGCGCTCTCGGCGACGGTCGGCAACGCCGACGAGATCGCCGACTGGCTCGACGCCGCGCTGGTCGACACCGACTGGCGACCGATCGACCTCCAGATGGGAGTTCACTACGGCAACGCCTTGAACTTCGACGACGGCTCGACCAGAGAGGTCCCCGTGCAGGGGAGCGAGAAGCAAGAGGCCGCGCTCGTCCGCGACATCCTGCAGGAGGGCGGTTCCTCGCTCGTCTTCGTCAACTCCCGGCGCAACGCCGAGGCGGCCGCGCGGCGGCTCGGCGGGGTCTCGAGCAACGAACTGACTCCCGAGGAGCAAACCGAACTCGCCGAGTTGGCCGAGGAGATCCGTGACGACAGCGACACCGAGACGAGCAGGGACTTGGCCGACTGCGTCGAGCGCGGCGCGGCCTTCCACCACGCCGGCCTCTCGAGCACCCAGCGGAGCCTCGTCGAGGACGCCTTCCGCGACCGGCTGCTGAAGGTGATCTCGGCGACGCCGACGCTCGCGGCCGGCGTCAACACGCCGGCTCGCCGCGTGATCGTCCGCGACTGGCGGCGCTTCGACCCCAGCGCCGGCGGAATGGCGCCCTTGGACGTCCTCGAGGTCCACCAGATGATGGGCCGAGCGGGCCGGCCCGGGCTCGACCCCTACGGCGAGGCCGTCCTGCTCGCCAAGAGCCACGAGGAGAGCGAGGAGCTGTTCGACCGCTACATCTGGGCCGATCCCGAGCCCGTCCGCTCGAAGCTGGCGGCCGAGCCCGCCCTCCGGACGCACGTGCTCGCGACCATCGCCTCCGGCTTCGCCCGCACGCGAGCGGAACTCCTCGAGTTCCTCGAGGCCACCCTCTACGCGAGCCAGTCGAGCGAGGCCGGCCGGCTCGAGACGGTGACCGATACGGTCTTGCAGTACCTCGAGTCGAACGACTTCATCGAGCGTGAGAGCGGTGGGGACGACGCCGACGAAGCCGACGCCGGTGCGTTCACCTCCGCGGCCGATCTCGCCGACAGCGGCGACCGCGACGAGGAACTCGAGGCGACGAGCCTCGGCCACACCGTCTCGCGGCTCTACCTCGATCCGATGAGCGCCGCCGAGATCGTCCACGGGCTCGAGGACGCCGACGAACGCCCGACCGCGCTGGGGCTCTACCAGCTCGTCTCGCGGACGCCGGACATGTACGAACTCTACCTGCGCTCGGGCGAGGACGAGCAGTACGGGGAGCTCTACTACGAGCGCGAGGCCGAACTGCTCGGCGACGCGCCCAGCGAGTTCGAGGAGGAGCGCTTCGAGGACTGGCTCTCGGCGCTCAAGACCGGGAAACTGCTCGAGGACTGGGCCGCGGAGACGGACGAAGAGCAGTTGACGGACCGATACAAGATCGGTCCCGGCGACCTCCGCGGGAAGGTCGATACCGCCGAGTGGCTACTGGGCGCGGCCGAGTCGCTGGCCGCCGAGATCGACAGCGAGTGGACAGTCGCGGTCCGCGAGGCCCGCGCCCGCGTCGAACACGGCGTCGGCGAGGAGCTGCTCGAGCTCGTCTCGGTCGGCGGCGTCGGCCGCAAGCGCGCCCGGCGGCTCTACGACGCGGGGATCGAGGCGCCCGCCGATCTGCGAACCGCGGACAAAGGCGTCGTCCTCAGCGTGCTCAAGGGGGAGAAAACCGCCGAAAACATCCTCGAGAACGCCGGTCGCGAGGATCCGTCGATGGACGGCGTCGAGCCGAAATCCCCGGCCTCGAATGCTGGGGACGCGACGGCGGGCTCGAGCGAGAGGGCCAACGACGACGGACAGCCCGCAGCGGAATCGGGCGAGTCCGACGAGAGCCAGTCGAGTCTGGGTGATTTCTGATGCGGGTGCTCGAGTGTCGGCTCGCGATCGACGACCTCGATTCGTTCGTCGTCGACATCGGCGAGATCGGCGACCGCCACGGCGTGACGATACAGGCGTTCGACGCGCGCTACGTCGCCGATCGACGCCACCTCGAGCGGGCCGTCGAACTCGCGGATCGGGCCATCGAGCGCGGCGAGAACGTCGCCCGGGATCGCGCCGTCGAGATTCTGCTGTACGCCGCGGGCCGCCGCCAGATCGACCGCGCGCTCGAGATGGGCGTCGACGAGGGCGAGAACCGAGCGGTGGTGCTGGTCGACGGCAGACCCGACGCTGACGGAGACGAAGCGGGCGCCCTCGAGGAAGTCACCGCTCTCGAGGCCGTCGCTTCGACCGAACCGACGCTCGATGCGTCCGACGAGGAGACGCTGCGGTCGTTCTTCGAGATCACCGAGGCCGAGCGCAGGGCGACCGACGCCTCGCTGTCGGCGCTGGTCCGCGAGCGCGTGGCGCTGCTCGAGGTCGAGAAGTAGCCGGCCCGGGGTTGCCGGCAGGTCGACGCCGTCAGTCGTCGGCCGGCTTCTCGAGCCGTCCCTCCCTCGCCTCTCGAAGGCCGTCGCAGATTCCGCCTTGGCTCGACATGTTGACCGTCGCGAGTCGGCCGCGCTGGTGGACGAGGTCGAACGATTCGGGATCGATCGGCTCGCCCTCGGGCGTCCGGAAGAGTCGATCGTCCGGGTCGGAGACGAGCGCGGTCTCGCGGGCTTTCTCGAGGTAGCGCTCGATCGGCGCCGCCGGTGCGGTGACGGCGAACGACCGATCGCGGACGAAGACGGCGACGGTCTCGTCCGCACCGTCGGCCGAATCGGCCGTCGTGTCGGCGTCGAGTCCCTCGAGGTCGCGTCGCCGGAGGTCGACGATCGCCGCCGGATCGAGACCGGCCTCGAGCAGCGTCTCGACTGCCTCGTACTGGCGGGCGACTCGGGCCTTCTCGTCGAGTTCCGCGCGGACGGCGGTGACGTCGCCGTCGGCGTCGGGAAACGCCTCGGCGAACGAGAGACGGTCGTTGACGCCGCGATTGATCTCCGTCTCGTGCATGTGCTCGTCGAGCGTGATCCGGGCGGTCTCGACGGTCGGCAGGGATTCGACCTCGTCGCGGGCATCGACGGCCATCATCCAGGCGAACGCCGGCGAGCACCACGCCGTCGGGAGCGTAAACTCGACCGCGACGCGGGCGCCGTCGATCTCGATCCGATCGACGTAGTCGAGCGCGACGATCGAGCGGTCGAGTTCCGGATCCGTGACCCGGTCCAGTCGGTCGCGAACGGCCGCCCGAGTGGGCGCAGACGTCGAACCGTCGGATTCGGTCCCGGTCATCAGTCGTCGGCCGCCGCGGGTTCCTCGCTGGCGTAGTGGTCGCCGAGACCGAACTCCTGGCTGATCTCGTCGTCCTGGAACTGGCGGCGCTTCTCCTCGATGTCGATGTCGTAGAGTTCGGCCGCGTTCTCGCCCATCACCTTCTTCTTGGTCTCGAGGTCCCACTCGACGCCGTACTCCATGCGGTCTTCCTGCGTGAATTCGGCCTCGAGGACCTCCTCGACGAGCCAGTCGGGGTTCCACAGCGCGTAGTCCGAACCGAACAGGATGCGGTCCTCGCCCAACCACCAGAGCAGTTCGGACATGATCTCGGAGAATTTGCCCGGTCGGTTCTGGGCGAACGGCGCGGCGACGGCCAGTCCGCCGTAGACGTTGTTCTCCTGGGCGGCGATCCAGCAGAAGTCGTCGAGCCGCGGCAGGCCGACGTGTTCGACGATGAAGTTGAGGTCGGGGAACGACGAGGAAGCGTCGTCGACATCGGCGACGTCGAAGGCGTCGCGGTTCAGCGGCCGAATGGTCGGTCCCTTATGAGCGTGGATGTTCTCGATGCCGAGGTCGGCGCACTTCTCTAAGAACTCGAAGGCGTCCTCGTCGTCGAGTCGCCACCCCTTCGAGTCGCCGCGCCACTCGGCGGTGTAGAGTTTGACCCCCGGAATATCGTATTTCTCGTGGAGTTCCTCGAGGTACTCGAGACCCTCTTCCCCGTCGCGAGGGTCGAAGGTGCCGTTGAGAACGAACCGCTCGGGGTATTCCGTCGCGAGTTCGGCGTTCTGTTCAGCCGTGTTGAAGCCCTCCTCGTAGAAATCAGTGAGGTACGTCGGCTGGAAGATCGCCATATCAGTGGCGGCGTTCCCGAACAGGTCCTCGACCATCCGGTCGGGGCCGTACTTCCGGTACTCCTCGATGCTCCACTGGCGGTCCTCCGGCGTGAACGTCGTGTGGTAGTCGTAGAAACACTGGATGAACTCCTCCCCGCCCTCGTGTTTGATGTTCTCCTCCGTGGCGTCCCAGAGGTGCACGTGACCGTCGATGACGAAGATTTCCTCGCCGTTGTGCTGGTACATCGCACAATGCACGTCGTTACCACACAACATTACTCTTATTCAGACATAATTGAATTGCGCTCTCAAACGACTTTTCGCCGTCTAATTAAGTATTATACAGTATCGATATCAATAATCAGATATTCGCGTGAAGCGATACGGGAGGTGAACGTTATCACCGATGACGGTGAACTGTGACGCAGTCCCATGCAAGCAGCCAGACTCCACGAGTACACCGACGACATGAGCGACGCGCTGCAGATCGACGACGTCGACCGGCCCGACCTCGAGCGGTCCGACGGCGTCCTGGTCGAGGTCGAGGGCGCGGGCTGGTGCCAGACGGACAACCACATCATCGAGGGGATGTGGGCCGACTACGCGCCGCAGGATCTGCCGATGACGCTGGGCCACGAGAACGCCGGCATCGTCGCCGAGACCGGCGACGAGGTGACGCTGGTCGAGGAGGGCGATCCCGTGATCTGTCATCCCGTCCAGACCTGCGGCATCTGTCGGCCCTGCCGGCTCGGCGAAGACATGTACTGCGAGAACAGCGCGTTCAACGGGCTCACGACCGACGGCGGCTTCGCCGAGTACCTGCAGACCAACGAGCGCGCGGTGATCCCGCTTCCCGACGGCGTCGATCCGACCGACATCGCACCGCACGCCGACGCCGGAATCACGGCCTACCACGCCGTGAAGAAGGCGGTCGACGAACTGACCCCCGGCGACACCAGCGTCGTCATCGGTGTTGGCGGCCTCGGCCACATCGGGCTCCAGTGTCTCGAGGCGATGAGCGCCGCCGACATCGTCGCCGTCGACATCAAAGACGAGGCGCTCGAGCTGGCCGAGGACCTGGGGGCGCGACACACCGTCAACTCCGCCGAGGAGAACCTCGCCGACGTCATCGCGGACCTGACCGACGACGAGGGCGCCCAGCAGGTGATCGACTTCGTCGGTGGCGACGAGACGACCGGTATGGCACCGGACATCGTCGCCGCCGGCGGCGACCACCACGTCGTCGGCTACGGCGGTCACGTCCACCAGCCGAGTCAGGCGCTGGTCAACGGCGAGTTCTCCTACCGCGGGACGCTGGTCGGCAAGTACGCAGAGCTCCAGGAACTGGTCGCGCTGGTCGAGCGCGGCGCGGTCGAACTCCGCACCGAGCGCCACGATCTCGGCGAGATCAACACTGTCGCGGAGCGACTCGAGCACAACGAGATCGAAGGGCGAGCGGTCGTCCTCCCGCCCTGACCGACGGCCGTCGCCGCGTCACCGCCTCCGGCGGACGAAGCGTTCGGTCCCGCTCCGGACGGTCGGTCGAAAAAACGGGGCGTCTCGCGGTCGGTACCCCGACCCGTCAGCGGTCGACCGTTCCGCGCGCGTCGCGGTCGGTCAGACGCCGGCGCGCGACCACTCGTCGTCGGGATCACGCCGTTCGAACCGAGCACCCTGTCCACACTCGGGACAGCCGAACTGTCGGAACTCGACCTCGCTGCCGATCACCGGGACGGTCTTCGTGGTCCCTTCGGCTCTGCGCTCCATCTCGATTCCGCAGCGCGAACACGTCGGCGGATCGATCGTGGGTTCGTTCTCGAGGGACATCGCACCATCTCATGGTATGGTACCACCTACCACGTTTTAGGCGTTCGTGTCCGACCGGTCCGCAGCGGTCGGCGCGACGACGGGACACGAACTCGGAATCGGCGCTACGCTCTTGTGTACCCGCCTGATACGCCCTGCATGGCCACCCTCGAGGATCCCATCGAGATCGGCGGCGTCACGGTTCCGAACCGGCTCTACCGCGCGCCGCTGCTCGAGTGTGCGGGCAACGGCCTCGACGCGGTGGATACGCTGATCGACGATCTCGAGCCCGCCGCGGCGTCGGGCGTCGGACTGCTCTGCCAGGGCGCGACGATCGTCCGTGGCGATGGGGGGTGCGCCGCACCGGGGATGACCCGGGTCCACGATCCTGACTTCGTCGAGCGGCTGTCGAGACTGACCGACCGGATTCACGACCACGGGAGCCGGATTTTCATCCAGCTCGAGCACGGCGGCCTCCGGAGCATGGAGACCTGGCACGCCGAGTACCGGGAGGGGCATCCGGACCTCGAGCAGCTCGCCGTCTCGGAGCCACCGTGGCAGCTACGGCTGCTCGACCGACTCGGGTTTCTCGCGTACAATCCGCACGTCCTCTCGACCGCGGAAGTGTACGAGCTCGCGGCGGACTTCGGTCGCGCGGCCGCCCGAACCGTCGAGGCGGGCTACGACGGCGTCCACCTCGCCGGGGCCAACATGGGGATCGTCCAGCAGTTCCTGTCGCCGTTCTACAACCGGCGCGACGACGAGTTCGGCGGGAGCCCCGAGGCCCGCCTCGAGTTCCTCGCGGTCGTCCACGACGAGATTCGTGAGCGGGCGGGGGACGTGCCGATCATGACCAAGGTTCCGGCAGAGACACCGGCTCCCCCGCGGCCGGTCGTCCGCCGAACGCTCTCGCTCGAGGACGGGATCGAGATCGCCCGCCGACTCGAGCGGATCGGCTACGACGCGGTCGTCCCCGTCCAGACGTCGGTCGCGTGGGACATGAGCATCGTCCGCGGGGAGTATCCGGCTCGAGCGTGGGAGAACGAAGCGCTCCGCGAGGAGTACGACGCGGCTTTCGGCGGGGCTGCTCGCAGACGACTCGTCGCGTTGGCGAACCGCGTGCAGTCGTTCCAGTACGACTTCGAGCCGGCGTGGAACGAAGACTTCTGCCGGCGGGTTCGCGAGCAGGTGTCGATTCCGGTCCTGGCGGAGGGCGGCATTCGCGAGCGGGCGGAGATGGATCGATTGTTGGGCTCGAGCGAGAAGGGGGCGTACGGCGACAGCGACGGGGTGCCCGCCTGCGACATGGTCGGCATGGCCCGCCCGTTCTACGCCGAACCGCGGCTGGGCGCACGGCTGCTCGATTCGGACTCCGGGACCGAAAATCCACGCGTCGTCTGTGAGAGCTGTAACAACTGCACCGTGCCGCAGGTGACCGGCGCACCGGGTATCTGCCGGACGCCGACCGTGCTTCGAAAACGGGGCGAACTCGAGCGAGAAGGTGCCTACGAACGGTCCGAAACGTAGCGGGCCGGCTCAGGCCGTGACGGTGGTGCTCGTCAATTCTGCGAGCGTTCCCTCGACCGTGTAGTCCGGTGCCTCGACTCTGAATCGGGAATCGGTCGAGCCGGCGTAGTGAAGCTGCAGGGTGTAGGATCCGTCGTCGGCGATCGGTGCCGCCTCGCGGCGGTCTGCGTCGAGTTGCTCGAGCATGACCATCTCGCCGGCGTGGGCAGCGTCGGACTGGCCCTGAATCGCGTACGTCGATCTGTTCGCCGAGACGTTCGACCCTTCGATCGGATAGCCGCGCTCGATCCACGCGTTGAGTCCCTCGTCGATCGCGTACGTATGCTCGTAGCCCGCGTCGATCAGCGCCGCAGCGCGCATCGTCGAGAGGTGATGGGGACACCCGCAGTAGGTGACGATCTGTGTGTCCGTCGACCACTCCTCGACCGGATCGTTCTCGGTCCCGTTCGGGGCCGGCGAGAAGACGGCACCCGTAACGTGGATCGCTTCGTACTGGTCCCGACCGCGTGCGTCAGCGAATCGCGCCTCGTCGTTTTGGTACCACTGGTACACCTCGTCGACCGGTGCCAGCGGTACCTCGGTCCCGTCAGTGGTCGTCGTCTCGTACCCGTACTCGTTGGCCGGCGTGCCACCGTTGCCGCCGAGACAGCCGGCAACCCCGCCGAGCGCCGCCGTCCCTCCGACAGCGAGGAACGTCCGTCGGTTCATACTCCGATTCTAGCGACGGCGCAAAGATAGGGTTTCTGGTACCACGGTCGAGACGCGCGACCCCTTCGTTTCAACTGGAAACCGAAGGGTGTGAGGGGGAAGGTGCTCGAGTCGAAAGAACGGAAGAGTAGTCCCACCAGGATTCGAACCTGGGTCGAAGCCCCCAGAAGGCTTCAGGATTGGCCACTACCCTATGGGACTTGACATATTCCGCCGGCTTCCGATAACCGACGAGGTAGCAGATAGTAGTAGGAGTGTGTATTAGAGTGTTACGAACTGGACCGAGAACCAATCGCCGTCCCGAGTGCGTCTCGAATCCGAGAGAGCGCTCACGGCGTTTCGACGGTCGGTGGTTCGTAATGTTCCCGACGGTGACAGTTCGCGCAGAGGACGGTACACTGTTCGATTTCGGCTACGATCCGTGCTTTCGTCCGGTCGTCTGCGACTAATCTCGTGACGTTGGCCGTCTTCGTATCGCTGTCGTGGTGGTAGTCCAAACAGGCGGGAGTAGATTCCGTACAACGGTTGCAGCCTATCTCGCATTTCCGATCGTGAACCCATCGGCGGCGCTCCTGGGTCGGTTGTATGTGATGGATTTTCCGGTGGCAGTTCGCACAGAGGACTGTACACTTCTCAATCTCCTCCCGGAGCCGCTCTTTTCCGTAGCCGTAAGTCACCATTTTCCCGACTGCCATCTCTTTCGTCGCTGTATCGACGTGGTGGAAATCGAGACACGCGGCGCTATCGATATCGCATCGGGAACATCCTCGTTTGCGCTTTATCCCGTTGAGCCACGAACGTAGCCGTGAACGACGTTGTAACGATCGCTTCGTATTCCGCTCGACGTTTCGGTAATGCCATCGTTGGTCAACTGAGAGTTCCTCCCAGACGAGGTCGGATGGTAGCTCGACATCGTCTGGTTTCGGTTCCACGCGAGAGCCGGTAGACGCTGCCGTTTCCAGTCCCGCCATCTCCTTCGCGTCGTTCCAGCCGCCACACGTCCGAATGATCGTCGCGGAAGCGGGCGTTAACCCTAATTCCTCGTACTGTGCCTTCGTCGGTGACTCGCCCAGGCGCTCGGCGGCCTCCTGCAGCGCCTCGAGGCACTCGTCCTCCGTCGTCACACCGCCGTTCGCCGCGCTATCGTATATAAACCCTCAGACGATAGTAGCGAGTCCGCCCCTCGAGCACGAACCGATACCCCTTTTCCCCTCTCGCGCGCATCGGCGAGTATGTACGTCGGACGATTCGTCGTCGTCGGCCCCGATGTCGGGGCGTACCGCGTGTCGTCGCGGTCGTTCCCGAACCGCGAGATCACCGCTCGAGAGGAGGCGCTCACGGTCGGTCCGACCGAGGACGCTCCCGAGACGGACAACCCCTACGTCTCCTACAACTGTCTGCGGGTCGTCGAGACGCCGACGGGCGAGACGGTCGCCTTCGGCAACGGCTCGCACGTCGATCCGATCGCGGAGAAACTCGAACTCGGCTATCCCGCCCGGGACGCGCTGGCCGAGAGCCTGCTGGCGCTGGATTACGAGAAGGACGACTACGACACGCCCCGGATCGCGGCGACGATCGGCGACGGGGGCGAGGCGCTGATCGGCACGGTTCGGAAAGACGCGCTGCTGGTCGAGACCGTCGACGAGCCGACGCTGGTCGCGACCTACGAGAAGAACGCGCCCGAATCGATCGAACTCGAGGCCGACAGCGCCGAGGCGGCGGCGAGCGAGGCCTACGATCTCGAGTTCGAGCACGCGGTCTGTGCGGCCGGCGTGGCGCGCACCGAGGACGGGTTCGAGACGGCGATCGAGAACGGCGACTGACTTCGCGAAGCCGTTACCGCCGTTGGCAGTGATTACTCAGGAACGGAGATCTGTGAAACGGTGCGTCCAGATGAGGGGCGTGAGAAGGAGTGAGCTGCGCTCGTGGGCACGAGGCTTTCCGCGTCCTCCCCAGCCGGATTTCTACTTACGGCGGCGGAGCCGCCGTCTGCGAGACCGTCGGTCTCGCACTGGTCGTATGGGTCGCGGAACCAGCGGTTCCGCGCTACCCTCGCACGGCTTCCTGCTGCGGTTCGCCAAGTGGCTCACCACAGCACAGTGCGCGCCACCGCATGCGCGGTTGGCCAGCCCTGAGTGACGCGTGGTTCTCCACAGTTAATCGTGGTCGTCTCCGAAACGGTTACCGGATAACCTACAAATCCCCCGCGGCTGTTACTCTCGAGCATGAAGGTGGGACTCATCTCGGACGTCCACAGTAATCGGGTCGCCCTCGAGGCCGTCCTCGAGGACATGCCCGAGGTCGACGAACTGTACTGTGCCGGCGACGTGGTCGGCTACAACCCCTGGCCGGCAGACTGCGTCGATCTGCTGCGAGAGCGCGGTGTTCCGACCGTGATGGGCAACCACGACGCCGCCGTCGCCGCGGAGACTCCCTTCCGGTTCAACGGGATGGCGAAAGCGGGCGTCGAGCACGCGAAAGCGCAGCTTTCGGGGGAGCAACTCGAGTGGCTCGCTTCGCTACCCGGCGAGCGCCTCGAGTGCGACGGCCGGGTGAAACTCGTCCACGGACATCCGGACGACCCCGACCGGTACACCAGATACACGTACCCGCGAGAGTTCTCCGGCCGAATGCTCGGCGACGAGGACGTGCTGGTGCTGGGCCACACCCACGTGCAAGGTGCGGAACAGTTCGCAGAGGGGATCGTCGTCAACCCCGGCAGCGTCGGCCAACCCCGCGACGGCGATCCGCGGGCGGGCTACGCCGTCGTCGATTTCGACGCGCTGACCGTCGAGACGTGCCGCGTCGAGTACGACATCGAGGCAGTCCAGGAGGCGGTCGACGAGGCCGGCCTCCCCGATCGCATCGGAACGCGACTGGCACGCGGCGAGTGAGCCGGCGAGAGCGACCGAAACGAATCCTTTTACACGTCCGCCGCTGCTACGTTCGGCCATGGTATCCACCGGCCCTACCGCGTGTTTCGACAGGAACTGTCCTCGTCGCGCCGCGGGCCGGTGTTGTCAGTCGCGGGCGCGGCCGTCGGTTCGAGGGCAGCGGCGTCGCGAAATCGGGTCCGTGGTGGCGATGAACGAGGACGATGTTTAGGCGCATCCGCGAAGACGTGCACGCGATGCGCGAACGCGATCCCGCCGCGAAGGGGTGGCTCGAGGTCATGCTCGGCTATCCGGGACTGCACGCCGTCTGGGCCCACCTGCTGTGTCACCGGCTCTGGAACGCCGGCTTCGAGCTGACCGCGCGATTGGTCTCGAACGTCGTGCGCTTCCTGACGGGCGTCGAGATCCATCCGGCCGCAGAGCTCGGGCGGCGAGTGACGATCGATCACGGGATGGGCGTCGTCGTCGGCGAGACGGCCGAGATCGGCGACGACGTCCACATGTACCACGGCGTCACCCTCGGCGGCGACACGAACGAGCCGGTCAAACGCCACCCGACGATCGAAGACGGCGCACAGCTCGGCGCGAACGCGACGCTTTTGGGCGACATCACGATCGGCGAGGACGCGGCCGTCGGCGCTGGCTCGGTCGTCACGCAAGATGTGGAATCCGGCGCGACCGTCGTCGGCGTGCCGGCCGAACGGGTCGACTGACGGCAGAGCGGTCTCCCGATCGCTCACACCAGCGGTTCGACCAGTTCCCGCCCCGCCTCGAGCAACTCCCTGATCCGCTCTTCGTCCGCAGCTTCGGCGTAGACTCGCAGTACGGGCTCGGTCCCGCTGGGCCGCACGAGCAGCCAGGAGCCGTCGGCCAGCAGGAGCTTGAACCCGTCGGCGGTGTTGATGTTCTCGACGTCGGTTCCCGCCACGGTTTCGGGGATCTCGTCCTCGAGATCCGAGATCACCCGCTCCTTCTCGTCGTCGGGGCAGTCCACGCTGATCTTGTCCTGGACGACGGTACCGTGGGCCTCCAGCAGTCGATCCACGCGGTCGTCTAACGGTTCGTCGGCGTGCATCGCAGCCGCGAGCAGGGCCATGAGGACGCCGTCCTTCTCGCGGACGTGGCCCCTGACGGTGAAGCCGCCGGACTCCTCGCCGCCGACTAAGGCGTCGCCGTCGGCCATCGCCTCGGCGACCCACTTGAAGCCGACGGGGACCTCGCGGACGGGCTCGCCGTGGGCCTCGGCGACCCGGTCGATCAGGTAGGTGGTCGAAACCGAGCGGACCGCCGCGCCGGACTCGTCCTCGAGCAGGTAGTCGTAGAGCGCGGCGAAAAAGAGGTTCTCGTCCAGATAGCCGCGTTCGGGCGTGACGATCGCGATTCGGTCGGCGTCGCCGTCGTTGGCGATCCCGAAATCCACGCCGTCGTCGTCCGTGACGGTCTCGATCAACTCCTCGAGGTTCTCTGCGGCCGGTTCGGGCGAGCCGCCGCCGAAATCGGGGTCGCGCTCGCAGCGTAGCCGTTCGACGGTGGCTCCGGCGCGCTCGAGGAGAGCGTCGGTCGTGTCGCGGCCGCTGCCGTACATGGCGTCGTAGGCGACGGTCAGCCCCGCGAGGTCGGCGTCGCCCGCCAGTTCCGCGACCAGCTCGAAGGCGGCGTCGGCGTGCGATTCGGCGAAGTCGACCTCGCTGACGGTCCCGTGCTGGTCCTCGGGGAGCGGCTCGGGTTCGGCGAGCCGATCCGCAATCGCGTCGGTGACGGCGGGCAGCGCTGGCGCGCCGTCCTCGGGGATGAACTTCACGCCGTTGTACTCCGGCGGGTTGTGGGAGGCCGTGATGACGAGGCCGCCCGCGAGGTCGCGGTCGACGATGGCGTGGGCGATCAGCGGCGTCGGCCGGTCCCGATCCGAGAGCAGCACGTCGAAGCCGTTCGCACACAGCACGCGCGACAGTTCCTCGGCGAACCCCCGCGAGGTCTCGCGGGCGTCGTACCCCACCGCGACCGGCCCCTCGAGTCCCTCGTCGGTGAGGTACGTCGCGACCGCCTGCCCCACCATTCGCACACGGGGTGCCGTAAAGTCCTCGAGCGTCGCCCGCCAGCCGTCGGTGCCGAAGCTGATCGTCTCCATGCGCGGATCCTCGGCAGCCGGTGCGAAAAAAGCGACGGCACGGTCCAGCGCGTGCAACTCGAGGGACGGCTCGAATCAGGCGTCGACGTCGGCGAGGCGCTGCTCGAAGAGGCGCTCGCCGGTCTCCTCGCAGGTAACCGCGACGACCTCGTGGGAGCTACAGCAGGATTCGACGACCTCCTCGCCCATCTGGACGGTACCCCCCGACGGACAGGTCTCGAGAAACATTCGGAGGCCGTTGAGGATCTCACCTTTCGTCTCCGGTGGGACGGCGTCCCAGTCGTCGACCCACGACGAGAGGGCGCGGCTGGCGGCAACGTCGGCGATCAGTGCGGCACGGGACGGCCAGCGGCCGGCGCCGCCGGATCGCGAGAGCAGTCGGTAGGTGTCACCCTGCGAATCGAGCTGGAACTCGTCGGGGTCGGGGTCGGCGTCGAAACCGAACGCGTCGACGGCCGCCGCGGCGTCGACGCCGGCCTCGTCGAGCGGTTCGATCTCGTCGAACCAGTCGGCCTCGAACGCGTCGGTCAGACAGAGGTCGTCCCTCTCCGCACACGGCTCGAGGACCTCGTGGTCGAGGAAGAACGTCTCGAGGTCGGTGATCTCGGGAGCGTCGTCGGTGTCGGCCTGTTCGTCCGCGGATCGATCCGCAGCCGATGCCGTTTCGTCGACCGTGTCGGCGTCGTCGATATCGCCCTCGTCGAAGGTAGCGACGTCGTCCGTGGCTGTCGTCGGGGCCGCGGGATCGGCCGAGCCGGTCCCGGCATCGCGCGGCGTCGCGGTATCGACGCCGCCGAGCCCGCTCGCCACCTCGGGTTCCGGCTCCTTGCCGAACCAGCGCAAGACCGCCGGCGGGAGGTACCGCTTCGTCAGCGTCGGCGTTCCGGGGACGAGATAGCCGCGAAGGTAGATCAGCGCGATCGAGACGCCGACGGCGACGAGACCGCCGAGTCGAGACTTGCGCGCGACGAGCGAGCCCACCACCGCCGCGATGACGAGGTTCAACACGGTACACGGTTCACACCGGTTCTCGCCGGTGTACTCGGGTTGCTTCAGATCGTCGACGACGTCGATTTGCATCTCGAGGAGAGTATCACGCCCGAGAAACATCTATTTTTCGGACAGTAGTGACGGGATAATAGCGGCTGCAGCGGTGCCGGACGGCGGCGTCACTCGAGGCCGACGAGCCGTTCCTTCTCGGCGCGACGTAGCTGTTTGATCTCGTACTCGCGGGACATCGCAGCAGACTTCGAGTCGAAGCGCTCGTGGTAGCGGAGTTCGACGGGCGTCCGTCCGCGCGTGTACTTCGCTCCCTCGCCGGCGTCGTGTTCCGCGATGCGTCGCTCGAGGTCGGTCGTGTAGCCGGTGTACAGCGAGCCGTCGGCACACTCGAGGACGTAGACGACGTGCTCGGCCATCGGCTGTGGGAAGGCGCGGGTCGATAAAAAGCGTCACGTCCGTGGGGGCGCGTGGTGATCAGTCGCGATGCGTTATGCGCCGCGAGCGCGCTCTTTCGCGGCTTCCGCGATTCCGGCGTTGGCCGAACAGCTGACGCACGCGTGAATCTCGCCGTGTTCGTCGGCGAAGACACGTGCGAATCGTTCGGAGACGTGCGCGCCGCAATGGTCACACTTGGGCATTGGTCACACCGGCCGAAGCCGGTACTACGCACTACCGGGTGAACGGTTAAATAAGCTTCTCCAAACGCTGTTTGGGTTTTCGGTTGCAGAAAGTATTTTTGCGAAATCGAGTGTAGTCGTTAGTCGCGGGCGGCACCGATCGCTCGGGCGATCAGCGTCGCCTGTGCACCGGCGACGAACCCCGCGTCGATGTTGACGACCGATAGTACGGTACAGGACTGAAGCATGCCTGCGAGCGCCGCCTCGCCGCCGCCTGCGTGGCCGTAGCCGCTCGAAACGGGAACGCCGATGACCGGCGTGTCGACGAGGCCGGCGACGACGGTCGGCAGCGCACCCTCCCGGCCGGCGGCGACGATCAACACGTCGGCCTCGCGGAGCCGCTCGAGCTGGTCTAACGTCCGGGACAGCGCCGCGACACCGATATCGTCGACCCGATCGACCGTCGCCCCCGCGTCTTCGCAGACCACTGCTGCCTCGTCGGCGACCCACCCGTCGACCGTTCCGCCGGTGGCGATTCCCACCGTCGCCTCGAGTTCGGGCGGTTCGTAACCGGGCGTCGTGACGAGAGCCGTCGGCCCACGGCGATCGATCGTCGCGTCGGGCACGGTCTCGGTTACGAGCGTCTCGAGAGCGTCGAACTGCGTCTCCGAGACGCGAGTGAGCAAGGCACGGTCCGTCGTTTCGAGGGCTGTTTCGGCGAGTGAGACGACCTGAGCGGGGGACTTGCCGTCCGCGAAGATCGCTTCCGGGACGCCACGGCGGCGGTCGCGGGCCGCGTCGAACCGACCCGCCTCGCCGGTCACGTAGCCGTTGAGTTCGGCTTCGGCCTGGGCCGGCGACAGCGAGCCGTCGGCGACGGCCTCGAGGAGTTCGCGCATACTCGTTCTCGGCGGTCGACGCACTCGAATCCGTCGCCCCGTTCTCGGGTCGGACGACTCGTCGGCGCGCCGAACGCGCGTGCGAGCCCCGGAGAGCGCGCGCGAGCCACGTTCCGCGGCTCGACGGGGGGCGAAATCCGTCCGGGCCGCTCATCAAACATATACTTTCCGGTGATTCTGGTCGCCGAAACGGGCGAATGAACCGCTGCAACCCCCGTATTTCCGCTCCCAACCAAAATTTTTATATGGGGTAACGGGAAACGGATACATCGTATGGCAGACCTTATCGTCAAAGCCGCCGTAAAGGAAGCGCTCGATGACAAAAACGTAGCCTCGGACTTCTACGACGCGCTCGACGACGAAGTCTCGGAGCTGCTCGACGACGCCGCTCGACGAGCGGAGGCCAACGACCGGAAGACGGTCCAGCCCCGCGACCTGTAAGGAACGCCACGCGAGACGTTTTTTCGGCCGTTGATCGGCTAGCGGCGCGTCCGTCCGTATCGGAGACTCACGAAGAGGCGATAGTCGCGTTCGGCGACGTCGAAGCCGGGAGACGACGAGCGGACGGTTGCCGGCTCGAGTTTTTTGCCCCCCGCCGTGGTACGGCCGTGACACATGTTGCGCAAACTCCTCGTCGGCTTCGGGCTCCTCGAGATCGTCAAGCCCGAACCGATCATCAGAATCTGCGAGCGGATCGGGCTGCGAAACCCTGAGACGGCCCAGCGACGACCGCTGGCGCTGTCGGGGGCGCGACTCGAGGGGCTGGTTTTCGTCTGGCTGCTCGTCCGCGGCCGGAAGGGATCGACGCTGATCAGCGGCCTGCTCGGGCTGGCCGGGCTGGTGCTCGTCATGCTTCCGCGTCCGATGATCACGTTCAGCCAGCATCTGGTCTACAGGAACACCGACGACCTCGAGGCTCAGCCGTGGATGGTCCCGGCAGCGCGGCTGCTGGGCGTCCTCTACCTGACCGTCACGCTGCTCTCTCGAAGCACGGGCGAGGAGACGACGGTGGCTGAGTCCGACGACGATCGCGAGGAATCGACCCGTCGACTACGGCTTCGCTTGAGTTGAGGACCGACCTGATCGACGCGCCAGCCGACTCGATAGCCGGGAACCGCATCGACGCGGCGACCGAACGGACGCTTTCAGTACCGGCGAACCGAGACGCCGTCGTCGGAGCCGACGTACGTCGCGTCGGCCATGCCGACGAACAGGCCGTGTTCCACGACGCCCGGAATCGACGAGAGCCGCGTCGCCAGCGAATCGGGATCGTCGATCGCGCCGAAGGCGCAGTCGAAAACGAGGTTGCCGTTGTCGGTGACGACCGGGCCGTCCTTTCGCTCGGCGTCCCGAAGCGTCGGCTCGCCGCCCGCCTGGCGGATCCGTTCGGCGACGACCGGGCGGGCGTCGGGGAGGACCTCGACCGGCACCGGGCGCTCGAGGCGGTCGGTCAGCTTCGAGCGATCGGCGACGACGACGAACCGGTCTGCCGCCGAATCGACCAGTTTTTCGCGTGCGTGGGCCGCGCCGCCGCCCTTGATCAGCGCGCCGTGTGTCGCCGCGTCGGCGTCGTCGACCACCTGATCCGCACCGTCGATCGCGAGGTCGACGCCGTCGACCGCGTCGAGATCGGTCAGGGGGATGCCGACCTCGAGTGCCAGCTGGCGCGACTGAAACGAGGTGGGGATCCCGCGGATCTCGAGGCCGTCGTCGACGGCCCGGCCGAGCGCCCGGATCGCGTGGGCGGCCGTCGAGCCGGTACCGAGCCCGACGACGAACCCGTCCTCGACGTCCTCGGCCGCGCGTTCGCCGGCGCGGCGCTTCGCCCCGTCGGAGCCGCCCTCCGTCTTCATGCTTCCTCAAGCGAGCGGCGACGGGAAAAACGTTGCATCTCGTCGCGACGGTCAGCGGTCGACGCCGTCGAACTGCCAGCGGACGAGTCCGAGTGGGACGAGAATAGACCGCCGCAATGCGTCGAAACCGGCCGCCGTTGCGCAGAACCTTTTTTAAACCGTCTGTGGTCCAACTCGTATGGCGACTTCGGGCACGGCCGTCTCCCTCTCGAGCGTCCGCAAAACCTACCGTATCGGCGAACCCGTCCACGCCCTCGACGGGGTCTCACTCGAGGTGCCGGAGGGGTCCTACACCGCGATCATGGGACCCAGTGGCTCCGGGAAGTCGACGCTGATGAACCTCGTGGGCTGTCTGGACACGCCGACCGAGGGGACGGTCGTCGTCGGCGGCCGCGAGGTGGGCGCGCTGGGAGACCGCGAGCGTACCCGGCTTCGCGGGACAGAGGTCGGGTTCGTCTTCCAGACGTTCAACCTGATGCCGCGACTGAACGCCGTCGAGAACGTCGCGCTGCCGCAGCTGTTTCAGGGCGTCGGGCAGACGGAGCGTCGGGAGCGGGCGCGCGATCTCCTCGAGCGCGTCGGGCTGGGGGATCGGGGGGATCACCTGCCGAACGAGCTCTCGGGCGGCCAGCGCCAGCGAGTCGCGCTCGCGCGGGCGCTGATCAACGAGCCGGCGATCGTGCTGGCCGACGAGCCGTCCGGGAACCTCGACACGGAGACAGAGGCCGAAATATTGGATCTCTTCGACGAGTTTCACGACGCCGGGACGACGATGCTGGTCGTCACCCACGAGCGCCACGTCGCCGAGCGGGCCGACCGGATCGTTCACCTCCTCGACGGGAAGATCGAGCGCATCGAAAAACTCGACGGGACCGGTGCGGCCGGCGCGTCGCAGCCGGATTCGGCGACGGGAGGATCTGGAGCAGGGGGTGATTCCGAATGAATCCACTCGAGAGCCTGCGCCTCGCGTGGCGCTCCATTCGCGGCCACAAGCTTCGCTCGGCGCTGACGACGCTGGGGATCGTCATCGGCATCGCGGCGGTGATCGCGTTCGTCAGCCTCGGCGCGAGCCTGCAGGCGGGGATCATCGGCGACATCAGTCCCGACGACCAGCGCAACCTCTACGGCTGGGCGGCCGAACCCGACACGGAAGGCGGTCCGCTGGCCGGTGCCCAGCCGGTCTTCACGCAGGACGATCTGGCAGCCGTAGCGGAGTTAGAGGAGGTCGACGCGGCCTACGGCTACGCGACGATCCAGACGCAGGCGCTCTCGAACGGCAACGAGACGGTTGCACAGGGGAACGGGCTGATCGCTTCAGGACCGTCGTACATCCGCGACGATCAGCTGGCAGCGGGGAGACAGTTCCGGATGGACGAGCGCGAGGCGGTGATCAACCCCGCGGCGGCGGACCAGTTCGAGGAGAACGTCACCGTCGGCGACAATCTCACGGTGACGTTCCTCGGCGGCGAGCGGACGACTGTCGAAGTGGTCGGCATCACCAAGGACAGCGAAGGACTGAGTCCGTTCGAGGGGTTCGAGGCCTCGCCGCGGATCTACGTCCCGACGGATCCCTACTACGTGGAGCAAGCGGCCAGGTTGGGGTTCGGCGGTGGAACCGGCGGTGACGACGCGGGCGCGGGTGGAAACGAAAGCGCTGGCGACGACCAGAACACCGGTGACGGCGGCAGCCAGGCTCGCTTCCTCGCGATCGTCGTCGAGGCCCCCTCCGACGACAGCGCCGACATCGACGCCGCCCGGCAGGCGGCGGCCGACTACCTCGAGAGCGACCGATCGGACGCGAGCGACCTGATGGGCGACGACCTCGAGGTGCAACTCCGGACGAGCACGGAGCTGCTCCAGCAACTCGAGGACGTGCTGGGGCTCCTTCGGAACTTCATCGTCGGTATCGCGGCCATCTCGCTGCTGGTCGGCTCGATCGGCATCGCGAACATCATGCTCGTCAGCGTCACCGAGCGGACCCGCGAGATCGGCATCATGAAAGCCGTCGGCGCACAGAACCGCGACGTGCTCGGCCTGTTCCTCACCGAAGCGGTGATCCTCGGCGTGATCGGCGCTATCCTGGGGACGGGACTGGGGCTCGTCGGCGGCTATCTCGGCGCGCAGTACGTCGATCTCCCGCTGGTCTACCCGCTCGAGTACGTCGCACTCGCGATCGTCGTCGGGATGCTCGTCGGCGTCGTCGCCGGGCTGTATCCGGCCTGGCGAGCCGCGCGAACGGACCCGATCGACGCGCTCAGATACGAGTGAAAGGATTCGAGCGGCGGGACCGGCTCGAGTTCTGCGGGCTATCGGTCCCAGTCGCGTTCCCGCTCCCGTTCTCGGTCTAGTTCCGACTCGCGGTCCCGGATCGGCGCGGCGTCGGCGGTCCGAGTGTGGGTGTCCGTCTCGAAGCCGATGGTTTCTCTGGTTTGTCGCCGTCGGTCCGGATACTCGACCGCGAGATAGGCACCGAGGTAGCCGCCCAGCGCCGACAGGCCGACGGTGTAGAGCAGGAGAAAGAGGATACCGCTGACGAGCACGATCGAGAGGAAGGCGATACCGCTGACGGGGACGTCAGCGGCGAGTCCGAGGCTGAGAAATCCGAACGCGAGAACGCCGGCGGCCGCGATCGGAAGGAAAGCGATCGCGCCGGCCAGCGCACCCGCGACCGTCCCGTCGCGCTGGTTCGGCCCCTCGAGGAAGCCGGCGACGGCACCGCCGAGGACGGTCGACAGTGGAATAAACGAGAGGACGACGCCGACGACGGCTCCGATGATCGCGTTGATCGCGGTTCGGCTACGGACCATACCGAACGAACGCGGAGCAGGGGCAAAAGTGTCGGTGGTCCGTTGTATCGGCTCCCGACGCGAATCGGTGAACGATCAGTCGTTCGCGATCTTCGAGTTCGACTCCTCGAAGGTCGTCTCCGCGTCAGCAGTATCGTCGACGTCGGTCGCGGTCTCGAGATTCTCCTCGATGATCTCGCTGAAGCTGGCGTCGGTGTTGACCTCGTCGGCGAGCAGATCGACGGCTTCGACGAAGACGGCGACGATCAGCGGGCCGACGACGACGCCGATCGCGCCGAGGGTGAAGAGGCCGCCGGTGAATCCGACGAAGTAGAGGCTGCCGGGGAGGCCGGCCGATCGCCGGGCCAGCCGCGGGCGGACGGCGACGTCGGGGAGCCAGGCGACGAGCACGAGGCCGAGAGTGCCGATCAGCACCGCCGCAGCGAGGTCGCCGGCGACGACGTGGTAGAGCGTAATCGGCGCGATGAGCATGCTCGGACCGATAATCGGGACGAACTGCATGATAGCGGCGACGATCGCCAGTGTCAGCGCACCCTCGTAGCCGAGCGCCCAGAACAGCGGGTAGGCGATCGCCAGCGTGGCGATCGACGTCGCGACCTGCAGGACGTAGATCGCGTACAGCGTCTCGCGGGCCCGCTTGGCGAGCGCGTAGACGACGTCTCGATAGGCGTGTGGGACCGGCGCGATCGCGGCTCTGCCGGCGTCGTCGCCTTTGAGCAAGAGCCCGAAGAGGAGGACGACGAACAGCGCGAACTTGATCGCGAGCACCGGCAGCGCCAGAGCGAGCGTCGTCGCGGCCCCGCTAAGGAACTCGAGGGTGGCGGCCTGGACCTGCCCGACCTCGACCGCGTGCGTCATCCCGAAGGCCGTGATCGAGACCTCATCGGGGAGTCCGGCGACGACCTCGAGCACCTGCTCGAGCCGGAAGTACAGCGCGACGACCAGCGGTGAGAAGACGGCGATCGCGCTCAGGAAGCCGAGCAGAGTCGCGGCGAGCGAGCCCGTCCACTCCGAGAGCCCGCGCCTGACGAGCCAGCCCTGAACGGGCATGAGGACGTACGCCACCGTGAGCGCGAGGAGGATCGTCCCGAGCACCTCGAGCAAGATCCCGCCGGTCAGGACGCCGAGTACTACGACGATCCCCGCGAGGACGTATCGGCGGCGCGTGTTCGCGGTCCGATCCTCGGTCCCTGTCACAGGCGTGGGTCTCATGCGGGCGTCATAATCTTTCGGTCTCGGTGACTGTCGATCAGGTCGTTTAAGACCACCCGGTACAACCACCGAGTAATGAGACGACGGACGTTCATCGGTGCGATGGGTGGGAGCACGGTCGCCGGACTCGCAGGATGCTTGACACGGGACGGGGGCGACGAGACTGGGAACGGCGATTCCGAGCCGGAAAATCCGGACCTCGAGGGCGAGCTCACGGTCGCGACCTACGATTCGATGGTCAACGGCGACAATCCGGCGGGGCCGTGGCTCAAGGAGGCCTTCGAGGCGGAGTACTCCGACGCCGAGCTGACGTGGACCGTTCCGGGGCAGGGACTCACCCACTACATCGAGCGCGAGCAACAGAACGCCGACCTCGAGGCCGACGTCTACCTCGGGCTCAACGTGGACGACCTCGTTCGGATCGACGACAGCCTCGGCGAGGGCGGCCTCTTTCGGGAACTCAACGTCGACCGGATCGACAACGCCGGGCGGATCCGCGACGGACTCGACATGGGCGACCCCCACGGCCGGGTACTCGCCTACGACACGGGCTACATCTGCCTCGTCTACGACGAGACCGTCGTCGACGAACCCGAGACGCTCGAGGCACTGACCGAGCCGGCCTACGAGGACGCGCTGCTGGCCCAGAACGCCCAGAGCTCGGACCCCGGAAAGGCGTTCCTCCTGTGGACGATCGACGCCTTCGGCGAGGACGGCTACCTCGAGTACTGGCGCGACCTCGAGGCCAACGGCGTCCGGATCCTCGACGACTGGTCCGAGTCCTACTACGGCGCGTACATGAACGAGGAGCGGCCGATGGTCGTCTCCTACTCGACCGATCAGGTCTACGCCAGCGCCGAGGGGTACGACATGAGCCGCCATCGGATCGCGTTCCCGAACGGGCAGGGGTACGCGAACCCCGAGGGGATGGGCATCTTCGAGCGCGCGTCGGAACTCGACCTCGCCTACGAGTTCCTCGATTTCGCCCTCTCGAGCGAGGCCCAGGCCGTCGTCGCCCAGCGCAACGTCCAGTTCCCGGCCGTCGCCCCGGAGCACGTCGACCTCGACGAGGAGTTCGACCAGTACGCCCACGAGCCGTCGGAGGCGGTGACGGTGGGGTACGAGGCCCTGCGGGGCAAGCTCGACGGCTGGGTCGAGGACTGGGCGCGCGAGTTCGCCAGCCAGTAGGACCGTGTCCCGATCGGGAGCGACCGGACGCTGGCCCCGGTTTCGACGCCGATCCGCAGCCATTCGCGAGTGGCTCGAGCGGCGCGCGCTCGCCCTGACGGCGCTCGCGACGGCGGCGGTCCTCGTCGCCATGCTGTATCTGCCGGTCGGCATCGTCTTCGTCGAGGCCGTGCTCGAGGACGGGCGGTTCACGCTGTCGCACTTCGGCACCGTCCTCACGGATCCGTTCTATTTCGGCGTCCTCGCCGATATCTTCGCGGAGCCGCTCGCGATTCGGAGCCACCTCGAGGGGATCGTCGGCTGGCTGGCCGCCATTTCGGTGTCGGTCTCGCTCGAGACCCCGATTCCCGGCCTCGACCTGCCGGTACCGTGGCTCCGGATCGACCTGCCCAGCGTTCGGAAGGGGCTGTTCGGCTTTACCGCCTATCAGGCGGCGCTGTCGACGGCCGCGAGCGTCGCGCTCGGGCTGCCGGCGGCGGCCGTCCTCGCGAACTACGAGTTCCGGGGCCGGCGGACGATCCGCTCGCTGACGATCCTGCCCTTCGTGCTGCCGGGAATCATGGTCGCCGTGGGCTTCTACGCGATGTTCGGACGGGCGGGCACGCTCAACGGGCTGCTCGGCCTCGTCGGACTCGGGCCGTTCCCGTTCATCGAGTGGAACCCGCTGGCGATCGTGATCGTCGCCCACGCGTTCTACAACGCGCCGCTGGTGGCCCGCGTCACCGTCGCCGCCTGGGAGTCGGTCGACGCCCGGACGGTCGAGACCGCGCGCAGCCTCGGGGCGAGCCCCCGCCGCGCGTTCCGCGACGTGGTCGTCCCGCAGCTCCTGCCGGCCGTCCTGACCGGCGCGCTGCTGACCTTCATCTTCACGTTCATGACCTTCCCCATCGTCCTCGCGCTGGGCGGGCTCCAGCTCGCGACCGTCGAGGTCTGGATCTACGACCGGGTCCGCCAGCTGGCCTACGGCGAGGCGGCCACGCTCGCCGTCCTCGAGACGCTGCTCTCGCTCGCCCTGACCTACGCCTATCTCCGGTACGAGTCGGCCCAGACGGGGCTGGCTCGAGCGGCGACCCCGCCGCCGCGCGAGCCGCTCTTTCCGGACGTTCGGACGGCGCTTTCACCGCGCCGGCTGGCGATCGTCGGCTACGGGCTCGTCGCACTGGTCGTCTTCGTCGGCCCCGTGGCGAGCCTCGTCGCGGGGAGCGTCACGGACGGCGGCGGGGTCACCCTGGACCACTACGCCTTCCTGCTCGAGCGCCAGCTCGAGGGCGCGTCCTACCAGACCCTGCCGTGGGTCGCGATCCGGAACTCGCTGCTCTTCGGCGTCGCGACGCTTTTCGTCGCCGTGCCGATGGGCGTGGTCGTCTCGGTCGTGACGACGCGGGCCGGCCGCGGCGGGGCCGTCGTCGACACGCTGGCGATGCTCCCGCTGGCGGTCAGCGGCGTCGTCTTCGGTATCGGTCTCCTACGGGGACTCGTCTTCGGGATCCCGCTGCCCGGCGGCTGGCGGTTTCAGGTCACGGGGGCGGTCGCGATCGTCGCCGCCCACGCCGTCGCGGCCTACCCCTTCGTCACGCGCAACGTCTCGCCGCTGCTCGCGAACCTCGATTCCGTGATGGTCGAGTCCGCCCGCGCGCTGGGTGCCTCCCGCTACCGCGCGCTCGTCGACGTGGAACTTCCCCTCGTCGCGAGCGGCATCGTCGCCGGCGCGGCCTTCGCCTTCGCCATCTCGATCGGCGAGTTCTCTTCGACGGTGATTTTGGCCGGGGGCGGCGACACGTACACGATGCCCGTCGCCGTCGAGCGCTACCTCGGTCGCCGTTCCGGCCCCGCGATCGCCATGGGGACGGTGTTGCTGTTCGTCACGGCCGCCAGCTTCGTCGTCGTCGACCGCGTCGGCGGGAGGTTCGAGCGATGACCGACCTCCGGCTCGAGGGCGTCTCGAAGGCCTACGATGGGACCGACGCGCTCGAGGAGGTCGATCTGACGGTCCGCGACGGGGAGTTCTTCACCCTCGTCGGCCCCTCGGGCTGCGGGAAGACGACCACGCTCCGGACGATCGCCGGTTTCGAAGAGCCGACCGCGGGGAGCGTCCGCTTCGACGGCCGAGCGATGGGCGGCGTGCCGCCCGAGCAGCGGGACGTCGGCGTCGTCTTCCAGAGCTACGCGCTGTTTCCCCACATGAGCGTCGCCGAAAACGTCGGCTACGGGCTGCGATTCCGAGCGCCGCCGAACGGGCAAACGGTCGAGGACCGCGTAGCGGAGTTGCTCTCGCTGGTCGACCTCGAGGGGATGGGCGGCCGGGAGCCGGAGCAGCTGTCGGGCGGTCAGCGCCAGCGGGTTGCGCTGGCCCGCGCGCTCGCCCCCGCACCCGACCTCCTCTTGCTCGACGAGCCGATGAGCGCGCTCGACGCCCGACTCCGGGAGTCGCTTCGTCGCCAGATAAAGCGGATTCAGTCCGACCTCGAGATCACGACCGTCTACGTCACCCACGATCAGGCAGAGGCGCTGGCCGTCTCGGACCGGCTCGCGGTCATGCGCGACGGCCGCGTCGAACAGGTCGGCCGGCCCCAGGAGATCTACCGGGAACCGGCGACCCGGTTCGTCGCCGAGTTCGTCGGCGACAACACCGTCCTCGAGGGCGAGGTGATCGCGAACGATCGGAACGGGGCTCGGATCGACGTCGACGGTCGAGCGTTCGAGGTGCCGGCGCTACCCGACGGGAGCGAGTACGCGACCGTCTGCGTTCGGCCGGGCGCGCTCTCGCGGAACGCCGATCGCAACCGCATCTCGGTCGTCCTCGAGACGAGCGAGTTCCTCGGCGAGACCGTCCGCGTTCACGGGCGGTGGAACGGTCGGGAGGTCACGCTGCAACTCGCGGCCGCCCCGGACGGAGACGAACTCACGGTCGGGTTCGATCCGGGGGCCGCACACGTCGTCGCGTCGGAGTGACGGCGGCTCCTGGAGGGTCGTGCGGCCGGACCACGAAGGCAATTGCTTTTCGTCGACTTCGTGGTATACCATCACATGTAACACACTCGTCGGCTTCGAATCGCTGTCGAGCCACGCGAAGCAGCGGTCGGAGAGACGATCGCCGTCCGCGTTCGCGACGATCGGCGGCGGCCGGTCGAGGGAGCTATCGTCGGAACCGGAACGAAGACCGCACGGACCGACGAGCGCGGGCTGTGTCGATTCGAATTCAGCTCGCCGGGCTTCTGGAAACTCGTCGCCGCGAGGTCCCCGAGCGAGCGCGTCGCGTACGAGCCGGCCTCGACGCTCGTTCGCGTCGTCTCGAGCCCGTCTCGACGACGACCGCATCGTCTCGTCGGATCGCGGTGAGTGGCGTCCGAACGAGGGCGACGACCGATACGCAGCTTTTCTTCGGATCAGATGGTGTGATGTGATGGCATACCATTATCTCAGTCGGGACCGTTCGGACGGTATGGCAGACACGAAAGCGAGTCGGAACAGACAGGCCCGCATCGCCGAACGACGCCAGCGAGAACGGGAACTCGCGGAAGCGCTCGAGCGGGCCGACGAATCCGAACCTCCGCAGGAGAACGGGTCCACGGCCGAGTTACCCGACGAAGACGAGATTTCGGTCGAACTGCCCGACGAAGGCGATACCATGGTTCGGCCGGTTCTCGAGGCTGACATCGCACCCGAACTCTCCGAGCGCTACCCGATCGAGCTGCCCGACGAATCCTGAGTGACGACGTGAGACGAACGGTCGAAATCGAAGCCGCTACGCCAGTCCCCAGAAGAACGCGATTCCCAGCACGGTGACGACCGACAGCAGCAACTGTAGCGGCGCACCGATCCGGACGAAGTCCGAGAACTTGTAGCCGCCGGGGCCGTAGACGAACAGGTTCGTCTGGTAGCCGACCGGCGTGAGGAAGGCGGTCGAGGCCGCGAACGTGACCGCGAGCACGAACGCGAACGGGTCCGCGCCGATCTGCGTGGCGGTCTCGACGGCCACGGGAAGCATCAGCACGACGCTCGCGTTGTTGGAAATGACGCCGGTGATGAGCCCCGTCGCGATGTAGAACACCCACAGTACGCCCAGCGGCGGCAGATACGCGCCGGTCGCGGCGACGAGACTGCCGAGCAGATCAGCACCGCCGGTCTGTTCGAGCGCCATCCCGAGCGGGATGATCCCCGCGAGGAGGAAGATCACGTCCCACTCGACGGCGTCGTAGATCTCGGTCGGCCGGAGGACGCCCGTCGCGACCATCGCGACGACGCCCGCGAGGGCAGTGACGAGGATCGGGAGCGAGAGGGCAGCGAGCCCCTCGAGCGCGCCGATGCCGGTCACGGCGGCGAGCGTGGAGCCGACGACACCCCACGGGATCGCGACGAAGCCGACGACGCCGGCCATGATCGCCGCCGCGTGGGGGATCTTCTCGGTCCGGTAGTCGGGCTCCTCTGGCTCGTGGGCGACGATGAAGTCGTCGTTCTGCGAGAGTCGGTCGATGCTGTCCGGTGCGGCCTGGACCAGCAGCGTGTCGCCGACGCGAATGCGGCGCTCGTCCATGTTGCTCCGGACCGTCTCGCCCCGGCTGCGGAAAGCCAGTACGGTCGCGTCGTAACGCTGTCGGAAGGTCGAGCTCTCGAGCGATTCGCCGACGAGGAACGACCCTCGCGGGACGACGATCTCGACGAGAGTCCGCTCGGGGATCTCGTCGGGTTCTAGCTCCGCGTCCGTTTCGGGGCTGCCGACGAGCGTGACCGTCTCCCGATCGACGAGCTGCTGGACGGTCGCGCGGTCGGCGCGCAGCCGCAGCAGGTCGCCGGCGCGGATCGTCTTCTGGCCGATCGGCTCGATGAACTCCTCGCCGTCGCGGACGACCTGAAGGATGTCGGCGTCGAACTCGACGTGGTCGATGGCGTTCGCCACGGTGGTGCCGACCAGCGGCGAGTCGTCGTCGACGGTGACTTCGGTCAGGTACTCCTCGATGGCGTACTCCTGTACGTAGTCCTCCTCGACGGGGACGCGCTCGGGGAGCAGTCGGTGGCCGACGGTCATGAGGTAGAGGCTGCCCACGACCAGGACGACGATCCCGAGCTTGGTGAACTCGAACATCGAGAAGGGGTGGTCGAGCAGGCGCGCAGAGACGTCGCTGGCGAGGATGTTCGTCGAGGTGCCGATCAGCGTGAGCATCCCGCCGAACATCGAGGCGTAGGAGAGCGGAATCAGGAGTTTCGAGGGCGAGGTCTTCCCCTGGTGTGCGATGTCCGAGATGACGGGCACGAGGATGGCGACGACCGGCGTGTTGTTGATGAACCCCGAAATGGGGCCGCTGACGCCGATCGTCGCGAGCAGCTGTTTGTCGAAGTCGTCGCCCGCGAACGCGGACATCTTCCTGCCGATGATCTGGACGACCCCCGTCTGGCTGATCCCCGAACTGAGGATGAGCATCGCCAGCACGGTGATCGTCGCCGAGTTCGAGAAGCCCGAGGTCCCTTCGGCCGTCGATATCTCGGTGAGGTTCACCACGCCGTCGGTTCCGAGCACCATCAGCAGGACCATGATGAGGATGGCGGTCACGTCGATCGGCAGGAGCTCGGTCACGAACAGCACCAGCGCGATGACGATGATCCCGAACACGACCAGCATCTCGGGGGTCACCGCGAGCTCGCCGGATCCGGCAGCTAGCGGTATCGCTCCGACGCCGAACGGAAACAGTTCGGACACAGTTGACAGTGCGGATTCCGTGACGGTCCCGTTTGAAGGCCCCGATTCGGCGGTATCACGGAACGGACGACGGCCCGCGATGGCCGCCGTGCTCGAGGCCGTCCAGTCGACCTTTCGCGAACATCTTCGGGCGAATTCCCTCGGGACAGGAACCGTAGCGGTACTCAAGTGCTGTTCCGGAAAAGAGACCGTACGAAGAGATCGGACCGACGAGCCATGAACGAGTACGCCCTCCCGATCGCGATCGCAAACACGGCCACGGTGCTGACCGGCGGTGCCGTCGCGCTGCTGGCCTACCGCGCGTTTCGCCGAACCGGCTCCGCGGCGCTGCGCGCGGTCGCCGTCGGGTTCGGCGTCATCGTCACCGGTTCGATACTCGGCGGCGGTCTCCACCTCCTCTGGGACGCGGTGGCGCTCGGCGTCGCCCTGCAGAGCGCGGTGACCGCCCTCGGCTTCGCGATCTTGCTCTACTCGCTGTACGCCGAAACGTCCGACGTGACCGTCACGACGGAGATTCAGCTATGAGAGACAGACCGACCGCAGACGGATCGGCGACGCGGCCGACGCGCGTCGTCGCCCAGGGGACCTTCGACCTGCTCCATCCCGGACACGTCGGCTATCTCGAGCAGGCCGCCGCGATGGGAGACGAACTCCACGTCATCGTCGCCCGCGAGACGAGCGTCACGCACAAGCCCGACCCCGTACTGCCCGACGAGCAGCGCCGGGACGCCGTCGCCGCGCTCGAGGCGGTCGATCACGCCCGACTGGGCCACCCGGAGGACTTCTCGGTCCCGATCCGGGAGATCGATCCCGACGTACTCGTCCTCGGCCACGACCAACACCACGACGAGCGTGAGATCGAGCGATTGCTCGCCGACTGGGGAATCGACTGTCGGGTCGAGCGGGCGAGCGGACTCGAACCGACCGACGAGGAACTGTACTCGAGCAGCGACATCGTCGACCGGATTCTGTCGGACCGCGATCGAGGTCGACGCGATCGGCAGACGGCGCTCGAGGCGGAGTCCGACGACTGAACGCGACTCGCGGTTCGTGATCGACGCCCGCTACCGCGACGCGTGTCGCGACCGGAACCGCTCTAAGCCGACATCGAGCATGTCGGGGCTGACGGGCTGGAACTCGCCGTCGTCGGGCAGGTAGGGGCGGACGGAGTCCCAGCTGTCGCGGGCGTAGCGCTCGTCGAGCAGGACGCGCACGCCGACATCCTCGGGGCTGCGGATGACGCGGCCGATCGCCTGTCTGGCTTTCCGTACCGCCGGGATCGTCAGCGCGTATGTGAAACCGTCGCCGAACTCGTCCTCGTAGGCCCGCCGGACCGCCTTCGTTCGGGGACTCGAGGTGTTGACGATCGGAACGCCGCAGACGACCGCCGCAGCCAGTCGATCGCCGCTGTAGTCGACGCCCTCGGTCAACGTCCCCCGGAGGCTGGTGACGAGCACCTTCCCCTCGCCCGCGAAGAACTCGTCTTTCAGCGACTGGGTGGTCTCGTCGTCGCTCGCGGCGTCTAACAGGACCGGCTTGTCGATCCGCTCCTCGAGGACGCCCGCGGCCCACTCCGCCTCGGCGTAGCTCGGCATCCCGACGAGGACGTTGCCCGAGACGCGGGCGACTTTCGCGATGGCGTCGGCGTAGTGCGTTCTGGTCGGGTTCTCCTCGTCCGGTCGCCCGCGGTTGTCGTAGGTGAACTTCGGGGCGGCGACGGCGAAGCTCTCGCGGTTCTCCGCGGGGAAGTGGAGCCCGTAGCGGCGCTCGACGACCGGTCGATCCTCCTCGCGCGCGAGGTACTGGAGCCCCGTGACTTCGGTGAAGGCGTCCATCGGCTCGAGCGTCGCGCTCATCAGGATTCCGCCGCCGAAGGTGGCGAGTCGATCGCCGATCGCGTCGCTGGGAACGCAGTTGTGCAGCGACAGGCGGGCGTTGTAGGCCCGCCGCCAGGAGTCGGCCGGTTCGGTGTCGTCCCAGGTGCGCTCGAGTTCGATCTCCCGGAAGTAGTCGGTGTGGCCCTGCCGATACCACTCGCCGAGGACGCGGCCGACGGCGGGTGCGGCGCGGGTTCGGTCCTCGTCTTCGGCTTCGTTCAAGATCCGTGCGACGACGGCACCGACGGCCTCGGCGCGGACCCAGTCGGCGTCGCCGTAGCCCGCTTCGCGGGCCCACTCGGTGAGTTCGTCCTCGGCGGGCATGCCGGGATCACGGAGGGGGAGTTCGGCGTCCGGAAGGTCGGTCAGGTTCGACTCCCAACCCCTGTGGTTCCGGTCGAGGAAAGCGGTGACCCGGCGGTCGAGTTCGGCCCGGAGGTCCCGGACGAACTCGAGCGTTCGATTGAGTTCCTCGTAGGAGACGTCGCTGTCGTTCAGTTCCGCGCGAACGAGATCGGCGTCGGCCGTCTTCGAACCGCCCTGGGCCTGTCGGCCCTCGCGCTCGAACTTGATCGGCTGGATGACTCGCGAGAGTTCCGTTTCGGCGTCCCGAAGCGTCGCGTCGGCGACGCCTTCGCTGACCAGATCGCGCACCCGGGGCTCCAACATGTGGGCCTCGTCGCAGACGACGAACGTCGACTCGTCGAGCAGTGCGCCGGTGAAAGAGCCGACCGTTCGGGGATCGAAGGCGTGGTAGTAGTTGCCGATGACGAGCTCGACCTCGCCGAGAGCGGCCCCCATCACGGAGTGGGGGCACGTACCGTGTTTCACCGAGCGGGCGACGAGGTCCTCGGGCGTGACCATCCCGGCGGCGGTGAAGTCGTACGGGACCGCCTCCGCGGCGGAGCCGTCCTCGTCGTCCGGCAGGTCCTCGAGATACTGCGCGTAGAACGGGCAGTACTCGGTTTCGGCTCCGACGGGACCGCCCTCGCCGTATTCGGGGAGAGCCGGTGGATAGGGCGTCGGCTCGCCCGCGGTCTCGAGGAAGGTGCTCGTAGACTGCGCGCCGCTGTCGGCCAACCCGATCTGCTGACTCCGGGCGCGGGCGGCCAGGTTCTGCGCCGTGGTGTCGCCGCCCTCGCCGGTGAGGTCGCGGGTGCGGTCCCGCAGCGTTTCACAGCGGTCGTAGACGTTGCCGTCGTCGATCCCCGCCGCGTTCTCGCGGTTGTACGGGCAGACGTCGGCTTTCCCGACGAGGGTCAGTCCCGAAATCGGGTCCCAGTCAGCGGGTAGATTCTCGTTGATCGTCTCGAGGTCGGCCTCGAACTGGCGCAGTTGCTGTTTGACGCTCGTCAGCACGAGGACGCGTTCGTAGTCGGTGTCGGGATCGCGCACGAGGTCGATCCCCGCGGTGAGTGCGATCATCGTCTTCCCGGTACCACAGGCCCCTTCGATGACGGTGTAGCCGCCCTCCCGCCCGGTGTCGATGGCGGTTTCGATGCCGTCGACCTGCGGCTCGTAGGGGCTGTCGTGGCCGAACACCGTCCGCCAGTTCGTCATTCTTGCCGTACTCATCGTCGGTCGATCATAGGGTTGACGGACTGGACTGGCCGCGCCATCGGTGATAAAGGACGGGACGATCGGAGCCGCTCGAGCGAACCGTCGATCCGCGTTCGCACCGATCGTCGGTCACCGGTCGCTGCCAGCGTGACCCTTTATGTAGCTGAGCCCCTAGAACCGCTTGTGAAGGTTCCCCACTCCCTCGAAAACGTCGACCAGGACGTGGTCGTTCGTACGTTCGAGTACGGCGACAGCAGCGCTATCGCGGTCGATTTCGGCAGTTCGGTCGCGGACATCTCGGTCGACGTCGTCGGCTCGACAGCGATCATCGTCGCAGACGGCGAGCAGTTCGAATTCGAACTGCCGCCCGAAGCGAGCGATGTCTCCGCGCGGAACGGCGTACTCACGATCGAAGAGTAACGACCGATACGAACGACGTTTCACCGCTGTTTTGACGGGTTCGACCGGTACTGAGCAGAGCGACGCGTCGAGACGCGTCTGAAGCGCAACGCCTTCCCGGATCCGTCGAGTAGTTCGGATATGAGTGACGCCATCGACGTCGACCGCTGGCGCGACGAACTCGAGTCGAAACGCGCCGAGAAGGACGACTTCTTCGCCGATCACCCGCAGTCGCCGATTCCGCCCGAAGAGCGCGACGCCTTCGACGGCCTCGACTACTTCGAGCCGGATCCGACCTATCGCGTGGCCGCGACCGCGACGGTCCACGACGACCCCGAGGTCGTCCCGATGGATACCACCGCGGGTCGCGAGATGCGTTACCGCCGCGTCGCGACGCTCGAGTTCGCTCTGGACCGCGAGGACGACGATCTCGAGGACGGTACGTTCGAACTCGCGGCTTACGAGCAGGAGAGCCCGAACGAACAGCCGCTGTTCGTGCCGTTCCGGGACAAGACGACGGGGCAGCAGACCTACCAGGGCGGGCGGTACATGGAACTCGCGCCCGAAGACGAGATCGCGGACGGCGACGAGATCGTCGTCGACTTCAACCTCGCGTACTCGCCGTTTTGCGCCTACAGCGATACATTCGACTGCCCGCTCCCGCCGGAGGAGAACTGGCTCGAGGTGACGATCCCGGCCGGCGAGCGGTACGAGTAACGGCTGCTCGCCCCGGCCGCTCGCGGGTATTCGATCGCAATCGAGACGATCTATATATCGATACCCGTGACTCTCACTGACACCGCCGGAGCGTTTCGACTCGAGTCATCGGTCGCCTCACGGGCCGTGTCGAGGTATCTGGAGTCTCGAGTGGAAACCAGGGGGTTCAAGGCGGCGATAGGGGGAGATCGGAGCGGCTATAGGGGCCGATTCGGAGTGACGATTGGGCCCGATCAAAGCGGGTAGAAGGGGCCGTCCGACGACCGACGACGAAAAACGGCGGCTGATCGACGCCCGATCAGGGCGCGACGCCCACGGTGAGCAGCGTCCCGAACTCGCGGTAGCGTTCGACCATCGCCTCGCGGGTATCCCACTCCTCGAGCGGGAACTCGGCCTCGGCGGGGATCGTGATCTCCCGATCGGGGATGTTGTCCTGTTCGGCGACGTGGAGACCGGCGTCGCGGAACGCCTCGCGGTACTGCCGGCGGTCCCAGCGGGTCATCTCGACGGAGATGAACTCCTGCCACTCGTGGGAGTGGGCGTTCTCCTCGTAGTAGTTGACGGCGCAGTAGAAGGTGCCGCCGGACCGGAGCACGCGGGCGATTTCGCGGAGCGCTTCGTGGGGATCCGCGGCGTAATAGAAGGCCTCCATCGACCAGATATGGTCGATCGAGTCGTCGGCGAACGGGAGCGAGTCGAAGTCGCCGACGACGTAGCCGACGGCGTCGTCGTCCGTGTAGCCCGCGGCGTTGTGGGCCATCTCGGGCGATCCGTCGAGGCCGTAGACGCGACCCGCACCCTTGGTATCCCGGAGCGCTCGTCCTGCGTAGCCGCTGCCACAGCCGAGGTCGAGGACGGTGTCGCCGGGTTCGACGGGGAGTCGCGCCAGCGCGTGTTTCGCGGTGTGCCAGTGGCGTTCCTCCATCCCCTTGTCCCGGCCGCTCGTTGCCCAGTCGTCGAACTCCTCGCGAACGCTCATGGGCAGACGATCCGATCCCCAGAACTAAACGCGTTCGCATCGATTTTTCGCGGTCGGCCGAGCCGCTCCCGCCATCGGTCGATAGTCAGCCGAGAGCGAACGGCTCGCTCGAGCGCCGCCGACTCCGTTCTCATCGCCCTGGGAACCGCCGACAGATTCTTTAGGCTGGCCTAAATTATAACGAGTGAAGGGTCGCTCGACCGAAATCCGTGGGCATCCGGATCTCGGTTCGACTCGGTGAGTCGTACTGTCCCAACTCCGACCCGTTTTAGACCCTTCCTCCGCGTTCGGCGTCGAATCAGACGAGACACATCCGCACTCTTAAGGGATTGCCGAAAGTTGTTCACGGCAGTATGGAGTATACGCTCGAAATCGACGGGACGCCGGAAACGGTACCGGGTGGGACTGGGATCCTTCTCCTGCATCCGAGCACGGGCGAAACGGATCGCATCGACACCGATTTCCTCAAGACCGACACCGACAACTTCCTCGTCGTCTCCACGCGAACCACCGCTCGAGAGGTCAGACAGAAACTCGAGTACTACGACGTCGACGAAGAGTGCGCCGAGATTCTCGACACCCTGAGCATCGAACGCGGCTACTCCCGGCGCTCCTCGGACACCGTCCACTACGTCGCCGCCCCCGACGACGTCGACGGGATCGTCGAACACATCGACGGCTTCCTCGACGAGCACGACGGGAAACTCCGCATCAGCTTCGACTCCGTGACCGAACTCGCCTACTACGCCGGTGAGGAGCAGGCACTCGAGACGGTCGAGCGAATTCTGGCGTTGCTCGAGGACCACGACGCCGTCGGCCTCTTTCACCTCTCCGAGGAGCCCCACGACGAAGCGACCGTCGACGAGTTCCGTGCCCTGTTCGACGGCGTAGTCGATCTGGACGAAGACGGCAGCATCGACGCCGAGTTCTGAGCACGAACGCTCCTCCGACCGTCGTTCAGTGGAAGGATCGTCGGGGCTACAACGATGCTCCAGTCGAAGGATCGCAGGGGCTACTACGATACTCCAGTCGAAACGGGGGCAGGAAGTCAGTGGGGGGTCACTCCTCGAGCGAGTCGAACGTCTTCTCGGCCCAGCGGATCGCGTACTCGGGCCCGTGATCCAGATAGGCGTCGGTGTCGAGTGCCGCGAATGGTGCCGGTAGTTCGACGGCGTGTTTGATCGCCGCGCAGGCGAGTTCCGCCGCGTCCGGAAAATCGGTGTCACCGCGCGCGACCGCACGCGAGAGATCGGAGACGCGGTCTTCGAGGCGGCTTCCGGCGTCCTGCCAGGCGTCGGCGAGTTCCGGATGGTCGCCGCGCCAGTCCGCGAACACCTCACGGGTCTGGAGGCCGACCCAGCCGTCGTAGAGTGCGGCGGCGACCTGATAGGTCCCGTTCGGATCGAGCGGGACCGCCCGATCGAGTTCGCGGTAGGCGTCCTCGAAGAAGCCGATGAAGTGTTCGGGCACCTCGAGTCCGACCTGAACCAGCGCCTCGGCGAGTAAGAAATCGACGAACGGTTCGGGTGAGCCCTCGACGCGGGGCTTGACGATGACTACCGGCGGCTCGGTCTGGCGGGTCCAGGCGATACTCCCGTCGCCCGGCATCCCGATCGTGAAATCCGATCCCACATAGCGAGTGAGCAGAGTCGGTGCGTCGTCGGGAAGCCAGGCTGCGGGATAGGTAGCGGGCTCGAGTGCGTCGACGAGCAGCCCGAGCTCCTCGGCCTGTGCCGGCGGGAGCGTTTCGAAATCGCGTTCGCAATCGACGACGCGGGCATCGGGTGCGTGAGTGTCTCGAACAGCCGCGACCCGGTCCGAGAGCGCACGGACCTCGAACATCAGGCGAAGGCGGTCTGGAAGACGAGCAGGACCGACAGCAGTGCCGATACAGCGATCGTGGCGAGAACGACCTTGGTTGCAGTACTCATGTGCGAGGCGTCGTATCCGCGTCGCTTAAATCCATCTGTCTCCGGTCGTCCGCCGTCCGTCTCCAGTCGTCGATCCATCTGACATCGGTCATCCGCCCCACTGTTGCCGGTCGATCGGATCGGCTCGAGATACCGCACGGACGCATGAGCTTCCAACGGAAAGTGAGGAATCAGTCCGGCTTCGCTCGTGCTCGAGCGGAAACGAGGCCATCGATACGCCGAAGAACGGACGTTTCGACACCGCCGTTTCTTGTGGAGCGGTTTTACCCGATACGATACGGCAGTGATCGCATATGGAACGGTTGCAGTCGAAACGGGCCGGTGACCGATGGGGGGCGTACGTGAGATCGGTGCAACCGAACGGAGAACTGATCGACATGGCGAACGATATCGGTCGTTGGGCCAGTCGTCGCCTGTCACTCGTCGTCGCCGCGCCACGAGTCCGGAACGTCGATGACGTATCGGCCGTCCTCCTGCAGCGAGATGATGTACTCGTCGCGGTTGTAGAGCTCCATCAGGTTGAGTTCGTACTGCCCCGGCCGAACGATCTTGATGCTCTCGAACTGATCGTTGAGCTCCGCGCGGAGTTCTTCGATGGACGGACGGTCGCCGCTCGGTTCGCTGACGACGCGACCGTGTTCCGGCGGGGAGTCGGCGTTCGGCTCCGTCGTTGCGGATGCACTGAGATCGTCCGTACCGCCGCCCGTCTCGCGTGCCGTCTCCCGGCGATCGGTATCGTCTGATCGAGGCGGAAGATCGTCCGTCGGAACGACCTCGCTTCTGGCGTCAGCCTGTGCCGAGTTTTCGTCGTCCGCGAACGTGGTAGTGGAGCACTCGCCGTCCGTGGTATGGACAGTGGAGCCGTCGGATAGTTCGGCACCCGAGGGTCCCGTGCCGCGGTCGGACTCGGGCGATTCGCTCGAGCCACCGGTCCGATCCTCGGGTCGCCGCGCCGTCTCGGGCCAGTCTTCGAACTCCCCGTCGGTCGGCGACTCTCGATCGACGGGATCGGGTTTCGCGCTCGAGGGCCAGGAACCGTCGGACCCCGGGTCCGCCGTCCCCGCCGATCGCGACTGGCCGGTGTCGTCGGCGTCGTCGGCAGATTGGTCCGCGGAACGAGACGAGACGAATTCGCGAACGGTCTCTGCGGCTCGCGTCGTGACGCTGTCCGATTCTGCGGCGCGGTCCCCGTTGTCGGCGGTCTCGACCGGGTCGGATGCGGGTGCCGATTCCGTTCCGGTAGCGGCGGCGGAACCGGAGCCGGCGGCCGATCCATTGCCACCGCCCTCGTCGAACGATTCGGCTGCGGCCGTCGCGGTCGGCGCGAACTGGAACTTGTTCCCGCCGCAGTCGGGACAACCCGACAACATCTCTTTGGAACCGTCGGCGAACGTCCGGCCGCAGTTCGTGCACTGATGAGGCATTAGTTTCGGGACACGAGCGCGCTGATGAGCGTTTCGTCCTTGTGAAGCGTTTCGATCTGGTTTGCTGGGCCGATCACGGTGAGTTTCGTCTCCGCCTGCTCACCGCCCATGATCCGGCCGAGCAACGACGAGTCGCGGGTGTCGGACTTGGGGTAGGTCTCGATTTCGATCCCGTTGAACTCGTCAGGACTGATCTCGGCCATCGTCACCTCGATGAGACGGCTCTCCTCGTCGGGGGTAAGCCCCTCCTCGAGGATGACGATGTTGCCGTCGTGGACGCCATCGAGGATCATCCTGATCTTCTCCATCGTTGCCATGCCGTCCATGCGTTCGCCGCTGATCAGGTCGATCTGTACGCCGTCCGACGGCTCCGAGTCGTCCGCGTTGGTTGCTTTCGGCATGGTATCACCCGAAGTACTCCGCGATCTTGTCGTACACTTCGTCCATATTGTCGCCTTCCTTCGCGGAGAGGGGCACGGTCGTGTGCTGCGGGAAGGCGTCCTCGATCCGCTTGACGCTGGATTCGTCGAGGTCGATCTTGTTCGCGAAGATGAGAACCGGGAGATCGCGGGATTCGATGATGCCGATCAGCATCGTATTGACCTGCGTGATCGGATCCTCCGCACTATCCAAGACATAGATAACGCCGTCGACGTCTTCTCGAAGCCAGTGCATCGCCTCGGCAACGCCCTCGGTCGCTTCACGGGAGCGGCGAATGGCGTCGTCTTCGTCCATCTCGTCGGTGAACTCCTCGTAGTCGACTTTTGTCGTCACGCCGGGCGTGTCGACGATGTCGATCGTCACCGTCTTGCCGTTGCGTTCGATCTCGACGTTTTCTTTCCTGCGTGCGCGACGCGTCTCGTGGGGGATTCGACTCTCCGCACCGACGGCGTCACCAGTCCAGTCGCGTGCGATGCGGTTTGCGAGCGTCGTCTTACCGGCGTTCGGCGGACCGTAGATACCGATTCGTTTGGGCTCCTGTTCCGAAAACAGGCGATCCGTAACCCGAGAGATACTATCTTTGAGTTCTGTGAACAGTCCCATCTGTGGGGGCCTCCAGCACCGCGGGGTGCATCTGCGCGTACTACTAACTGAATCCACTTAAGCCTACGTCAGACATATAGAGAGTATGACTAAACTGAATTATCCACACAGACGATCGTTCAGGAAAGATAGTAGTAGATAAATGGACACCAGTCGTTTACCCGCGGCTTGTGTTCCGAACACCGAGTGAAAATACGTGTCCAGCTCAAACGGAACACGAGTAGACTGAAGCGAAAGAGATGGCGAACCCAACGAAGGGGCGTATCGAAGCAGGAAGTGCGTGTGTGGCGTTATCAAAGGACACGGATATCGGTGATCAGAAAGGGAGTCGAACACCCCCACCCCTCCGTTTCAACTGGAGATCGCCGAGGGAGTCGGCGTGAGATGACACCGCGGAGTTGAAAATGAGTGGAGCCAGCCCCCCTCTTTCCACTCGAGTCGACGTTTTGGCCGATCTCGAGGGCGATGCGGATCGGACGAACGGTTCTAGTAAGAGGAGAGGAGATCTAGTAAGCGAAGACAGTACGAGAAGCACTTCTAGTAGCTACTAGCAATATAAAACACACATCTAGTAACTACTCCTCTTTTGCTAGTGCTACGGATACTGTTTCTCTGCTATTATCATAAACCTTCCCGTTTGAAAACCC